>JAEEGJ010002103.1_pt1 | contig 143551 bp, 137 predicted proteins | sample 8958761 | NCBI WGS metagenome assembly JAEEGJ01 (sample SAMN16246546, study PRJNA631951) | gut metagenome | biome: gut microbiome; feature: rumen; material: RS-attached | host: Bos | place: Iran: Karaj | collected 2018-10
GTGATACCTTCTGTAGTACCTGCAACCTTGAAGTCCATATCGCCGAAGAAGTCCTCGATGCCCTGGATATCCATGAATACGAGGAAGTTGTCATCGTTATCGGGATCTGTGATAAGTCCTGAAGAGATACCTGCAACAGGTCTCTTGATCGGAACGCCTGCGTCCATGAGTGAAAGTGTGGAAGCACAAACAGAACCCTGTGATGTTGAACCGTTACTCATTGTGATCTCAGATACTGTTCTGATCGAGTAAGGGAACTCTTCCTCTGAAGGAAGTACAGGAATGAGAGATCTCTCAGCGAGAGCGCCGTGACCGATCTCACGTCTTCCGGGTGATCTGGAAGGCTTAGCCTCACCTGTTGAGTAACCCGGAAAGTTATAGTGGTGAATGTATCTCTTGTATGTCTGTTCATCAAGGCCTTCGAGCTTCTGAGCTTCGTCAAGAGGAGCCAATGTACAGATGTTCATTACCTGTGTCTGGCCTCTCTGGAAGAAAGATGAACCATGAACTCTGGGGAGTACTCCGACTGCTGCAGACAAAGGTCTGATCTCATCAAGAGCTCTGCCGTCAACTCTGACATGCTCTCTGAAGAGATAATCTCTTACGACCTTCTTCTCGAGCTTGTAGATAGCATCGGGTGCCCACTTTGAAAGGCCCTCTTCCTTTTCTTCGAGCATAGCTGCAACTTCTTCCTGAAGAACTGCAACGTTGCCGTCTCTTACTTCCTTGTCCTTAGAAAGAACGGCCTGACGCATTCTGTCCCAACCGTATTCTTTAACAGCTTCGAAGATCTCTTCCGGAACGTCAGCTGACTCGTAAGTGAACTTCTCCTTACCAATCTCAGCAACGATACCGTTGATGAACTCACAGATCTTCTTGATCTCTTCGTGACCTTCTGCGATAGCATTGAGCATTACGTCATCAGGTACTTCGTTAGCGCCGGCCTCAACCATGCAGATCTTTGTGAGAGTACCTGCAAGAGTAACGTACATATCGGAAACTTCACGCTGCTCGAGTGTAGGGTTGATGATTGTCTTGCCGTCGATGAGACCTAATACTACGCCGCCGACAGGTCCCTTCCACGGGATATCGGAAATAGCGATAGCGATTGATGTACCGAGCATAGCTGTAATCTCGGGAGAGCAATCAGGATCAACTGACATAACGAGGTTGTTTACGCAAACGTCGTTTCTGAGATCCTTAGGGAACAAAGGTCTGATAGGACGGTCGATAACACGGGATACGAGAATAGCCTTCTCGCCGGGTCTTCCCTCTCTCTTAAGGAAACCTCCCGGAATCTTGCCTACGGCATACATCTTTTCCTCGTAATCTACTGAAAGCGGGAAGAAATCGATTCCCTCACGAGGTGTAGCACTTGCTGTTACTGTTGAAAGCACGCTTGTCTCACCGTATCTGATAAGAACGGATCCGTTTGCAAACTGTGCGATCTTACCGGTCTCGACAACCAACGGTCTGCCGGCGATTTCAGTTTTGAAAATCTTTTCCATCTGAAACTCCTTTATGAAATATAGAATTTGGGTAAAGGAGGTAGTTCGTAGATTCACGGTCCGAGCAAGAACAGGCACGATGTTCGGGCAGTCAATCTACACACTACACTCCTTCTCGAACTTATTAATTATATACTAAATATGCAATAAGACAAATAAATATAAACCGGATCAGCCAAGGATCGTTTTCGCGATGATCTCGGCAAGTCCCTTATGGCCGTCAGGTCCTAAATGCAGACCGTCTTCAACAGAAGGCTTGATGTACTGCTTGGCATCCAAAAACATGCAGCCATGCTTGTCAGCGACCTTCTTATAGTATTCGGCAAGGCGCTTTGATTTATCGATCGAGACCTGGTCAAAAGAGCCACTGAAAGGTCCGGTCAGTATATCTGTTGATATTTCAGGCGGAGATACGACAAGGATCTTCGGGACAAATCCCTGCTTGATATTCATTACGCTCTCTGCCTTGCTTACAATCTCGTTAAGGCCGTTGGCGATCGCATCCGGAGAAGCATTATAAACAGTCTTCATGTCGTTGGTTCCGAGCATAATGATCAGATAATCTACAGGCCTGTGCGTGCAGAGAATGCCTTTGATGTAATCGATGCCCTTCTTCCAGTCGTCGTTGGGATCGTCAAATACGGTGGTCCTGCCGTTAAGTCCTTCTTCAATGACCTTATATCCGTCACCAAGAAGTCCCTGTAAAAGGCATGGCCATCTTACGCTCTCGGGAAGTCTCTCGCCGTTAACGGGATTATGTCCGTAAGTATTTGAATCGCCAAAACAAACTACTGATTTCATGTTCAATCCTTTACCGTCTTTAAGTCATCAAGCCATACGTTTCTGGATGCATCGGAAGGCATTCTCCAGTCGCCTCTTGGAGACAGGGATACCGTACCGACCTTAGGACCGTCGGGTACGCAGGATCTCTTAAACTGCTGGGCGAAGAAACGTCTCAAGAATGTCTCTTCCCACTTGTAGATGGTATCTGCGTCGTATGCGCCGTCAAACGCTGTAAGCGCCATACGGTAGATTTTAGAAGGCGTAAATCCGTATCTGATCATGTAGTAGAGGAAGAAATCGTGGAGCTCATAAGGTCCTACTGTTTCTTCGGTCTTCTGGGAGATCTTGCCGTCTTCCGTAGGCGGAAGGAGTTCCGGAGATACGGGTGTATCAACGATGTCTGCAAGCGCCTTGGACAAAGCCGGGCTGATCTGCGCAGTACGCTGGGACTCATAGGATACGAGATATCTTACGAGGGTCTTGGGAATAGAACAGTTAACGCCGTACATGGACATGTGGTCACCATTATATGTTGCCCAGCCCAGAGCGAGCTCGGAAAGGTCACCCGTGCCTATTACGATAGCGCCCTCCTGGTTTGCAATGTCCATCAGGATCTGCGTACGCTCTCTTGCCTGTGAATTCTCATATGTAATGTCGTGGACATCCATGTCATGTCCGATGTCCTTGAAGTGCTGTGTAACGCTGTCAGAGATGGAGATCTCTCTTAATGTACAGCCGTACTCCTCAGCGATATTTATAGAGTTGTTCTTCGTTCTGGAAGTCGTACCGAAGCCCGGCATCGTAATGCCGATGATGTTCTTTCTGTCCAGACCGAGCTTATCAAAAGCATGGATGGTAACAATGAGCGCGAGAGTCGAATCCAGACCGCCCGACAGACCGATAACGGCCTTCTGACAATTGATTGCCTTAAGTCTTGTGTAAAGGCCTGCTGCCTGCATTCCGAGAATGTCTTCACATCTTGTTGCAAGGTCCGTCTTATCCGAAGGAACAAACGGAGTCCTGCTGATCTTTCTCTGAGGCTTGAGATCTGGGAATTCAGCATCGAACTCAACGATGTCAACACCGTTGTAGCCGGCATTATCTGTAAAGAACGTATTGCTCCTTCTTCTGTCTGCTTCGATCCTCTCAAGATCAACATCAGCATAAAGGATAGCATCCTCATCGTTGTCATTCGCAAATCTCTTGCTCTCAGCAAGGATCTTGCCATTCTCAGCAATAAGATTATGACCTGCGAAAACAAGGTCCTGTGTAGATTCGCCCAGTCCTGCATCGCAATAAACATAAGCAGCCATGAGCTTTGCACTCTGCATCTTAACGAGGTCTTTTCTGAACTTTGCCTTACCGATGATCTCATCTGAACAGGACAGATTGAAGATGATCTCCGCACCGCTCTTCACGTAGTCAACAGAAGGGCTTTGTGCGACCCAGAGGTCCTCACAGATCTCAACTGCAAAGTCAAATCCGTCACAGTTAAATACTGCCCTGCCGAAGCAGATGCCTTCATCAGTCATGATGACACCGTCATCCTCGTAAGGCGTGAAATGTCTTAATTCATAGAACTCCGAATGGTTGGGAATATTCTGCTTGGGAACGATTCCTATGATGTCACCCTGGTGGATAACCGCAGCTACATTATAGAGTTTACCGCCCAGTTCATAAGGAAGTCCGACGATAACAACAGTATTAAGATCAGCTGTCTGGTCAGCGAGTTCATATAGACCATCTATTGCTTTATCGAGCAAAGCATTCTGCAGGAAAAGATCACCGCATGTGTAACCGGTCAATCCCAGTTCCGGGAAAACGACGACCGCGCAATCGTTGGAAGCTGCTTTTCGAGCAAGACTGACTGTCTCAGCCACATTGTAATCGACATCACCGACTCTGACCTTCGGACTTGCCGCCGCTACTCTGATATAACCGTCAAGCATAGTAAAACCTCCCGGAACTTACTAAATATTAATTATAGCATCTTTAGACGCAAAAAAGCGGTCCCATAAGGAACCGCTTTCTTTGAAATAACCTTGGTGAAAGATTACTTTCTGATGCCGAGCTTTGCGATAAGTGTTCTGTAACGCTCGATATCAATGCCTGCAAGATAGTCAAGGATGTTTCTTCTCTTACCAACCATCATGAGAAGACCTCTTCTGCTGTGGTGGTCACCCTTGTGGGTCTTGAGATGTTCTGTGAGGTGATTGATTCTGTAAGTAAGAAGTGCAACCTGAACCTCAGGAGAACCTGTGTCGCCCTCTGAAAGAGCGTATTCCTTGATGATAGCCTGCTTGTCGAAAGATGCTGACATAAATCTTTCCTCCTTTAAAATAAATACGCCATAATCGAAGGTAAGGGTCGGAGTCTTCCGCAAAACTGCGATTAAGGCAACTTGGTGATGATACCATCAGATCCCTTGTTTGTAAAGGATTTTAACCCGGATTATGTACCAAAACGGCTTATTTTTCGAATTTAGGTACACAAATCCTCAATATTATGCACCTAAACGCGAAAAATTACCGCTTTAGGTACAAACTCACATCATTCATTTTCAAATCAAAACGGCTGCCCCAAAGGACAGCCGTCTTTTATGCAAGAATAATCAGCCTATTACTTGAAGATGTGATATCTGCTGATGATAGGAGTAATTGTATTTGCAACTGTGGACATGAGCTTGATGAAGATGTCCAGAGCAACGCCTACAACGTCCTTACGTGTATCACCGATCGTATCACCGGTAACGGCTGCCTTGTGTGCAGGAGATCCCTTTGCGTGACCCTTGAGCATACCCTGCTCAATGTACTTCTTAGCGTTGTCGAATGCACCGCCGGAGTTACCCATGAAGATAGCTCTCGGGATAGCAACGATAGTAGCACCAACGAGGATACCGCCTACGAACTCAGGTCCGAGGAGGAAGCCGCCGATTACAGGAATGAGGAGAGCGAGAACTGAAGGAACTACCATTCTGCGGATAGCTTCCTTAGCAGCCATAGCGATCATCATGTTGTAGTCAGGCTTAGCCTTACCGTCAAGTACTTCCTGTGTCATCTGCTTGTCGCCGACATCAGCCATGATCTTAGCTGCGTCGATTGTGTTATCTGTAAGGATAGCGCTGAAGTATTCAACAAGAGCACCACCGAGGATACCACCTGCAACTACGAAGAATGTAGCGAAGTTAAGTACAGGAACTGCAACATCACCGGAATAGCTGCCTACGTAAGCCATGATGAGGGATACTGTAGCGAATGCAGCAGAGCCGATAGCGAAGCCCTTACCGATAGCAGCTGTTGTGTTACCAACTGCGTCTAGCTTATCTGTGATCTTACGAACGTCAGGTGCGAGGTGGCAAGCTTCTGCAAGACCGCCTGCGTTATCTGCGATAGGACCGAAAGCATCAATGGAAACTGTAGCACCAACGAATGCGAGCATACCGAGAGCGGAAATTGCGATACCGTAAGAACCGCCGATGATACCGGAAACGATCAAAGCGATGATGATAACGAGTACAGGGAGAAGAACTGATCTTGAACCGACAGCGTCACCCTTTGTAACAACGAAAGCCTCACCCTCTGTGCACATCTCAGCGATCTTCTGTGTAGGCTTGTGATCTGTAGATGTGTAGTACTCAGTGATGATACCGATAGCAATACCTGAAACGATTCCCATGATGGATGAAACCCAGGGAGAAGCCCAACCGAGCTTGAATTCAGTATAGAGAGGAACATCCTTGAAGATGAAATAAGAAGCAACACCGCCGAAAACGATTGTGCAGCCGGCAGAGATCCATGTGGAGAGGTCGAGCTCTTTTGACGGATTGTCACCCATCTTCTTGATGTTAGCAAGACCAAGACCGATAAGGCATCCTACAAGGCCGCAGCCAGCGAGGATGACAGGGAAAAGGATCGTAGCGTTGAATGTAGCGTCTGTGATCTGTGTCTCACCTTCTGCAAGAGCTGTCTTGAAGAGTGTAACGGAGATCATGATAGATGCTGACATTGTAGCAACGAATGACTCCAAAAGGTCTGAGCAGTTACCGGCGATATCGTTTACGTTATCACCGATGAAGTCTGCGATAGTGTTCGGGATTCTTGAGTCATCCTCAGGAAGGTCATGTCTGAGCTTACCGAGGATATCTGAAGAAATGTCTGCTGCCTTTGTGTAGTTACCGCCGGCAACACGGTTGAACATAGCAACGATGGAACATCCCAAAGAATATGTTGAAATTCTCATGATGTAGGGGTTGCAAGTAAGAGTCTTAACAAGAAGACCTGAGCTTGTAGCGTCATGCTGAACACCGCCGAAGCAAAGAAGAACTGCGAGGAAGCCCAACATACCGAAGCCCTGAACTGCAAGGCCGGAGATTGAACCGCCGCAAAGAGCAACCTTAACTGTCTCACCGATTGAAAGGCTCTCTCTTGCTTTGTTCGAAGTACGAACGTTAGCGTAAGTTGCGCTCTGCATACCGAGAACGCAAACGATGGAACTCATCAAGGCACCAATAAGGAATGTGATACCGCTTGTCTTCTCAACACAGAGTGTGAAGATAACAGCAACAGCAGCAACAACGATGGCGATGCTCTTGAACTCCGTCTTAAGGAATGTCTGCGCGCCGGAACGGATGATACCTGACAATTCGATCATGTCAGCTGTTCCTTCGGGCATCTTCTTAATACGGAAGTAGTTGAACGCAACGTAGATAAGTGCAAGCACTACTACGCCGAGTACGATTAACCAGGAAGATGTTAATAATGACATATACCGGGCCCCTCTCTTAAGAATTTAGATATAGATTTTATGAAGCTTTCGGGCATGACAAAAACAATGCCCCATTGCAAACTCAAAAATTATACATATAAATAATTTCTTTGACAATCAAAACAATAGCGAATTTTTCGTATAAAATGGCGATTTTTACGGATTATTCTTGTACGAGTGAATCAACAAATAACTCAGGGTCGAAATCAGCAAGATCTTCCACGCTCTCACCCAATCCCGCAAGAACAATGGGCTTGCCTGACTGGTATGCAACCGCAATAGCTACACCGCCCTTTGCACTGCCGTCGAGCTTGGTTATGCCGACATAATCAAGACCTGTTACTTCGCCGAAGCCTTCTGCCTGTATGACGGCATTCTGGCCTGTTGTGGCATCAATGATGAGGAGTGACTTGATGACCGCATCAGGCGCTTCTCTCTCGATAACACGTCTGATCTTTGCGAGCTCCTCCATGAGATTCTTTTTGTTGTGAAGACGACCGGCAGTATCTACAAGAAGGACGTCAGTTCCTCTTGCCTGTGCCGCATGGACGGCATCGAAAACAACGGAAGCCGGGTCTGCTCCCTCCTGCTCCTGGGCAATGACTGCCGTTCCCGTTCTCTCGCCCCATGTCTTGAGCTGGCCTACTGCAGCCGCACGGAATGTGTCACATGCTGCCATGAGAACTTTCTTGCCTTCCTTCTTATATCTGGCGGCAAGCTTGCCTGAAGTAGTCGTCTTACCTGTGCCGTTGACACCGATCATGAGAATGATGTTGAGCTTGCCGGGTTCGATCTCAACAGTCTGAGGCTCACCCAAGATCTCGAGCATTCTCTCTTTTACAGATGCAAGGACTGCTTCCTTGCTGTCGTCACCGGTCTTACGGATATTCTCCTTGACCCTGTCCATAATGTCATCGCTGGCCTGTACGCCGCAGTCTGCCCTGATGAGGAGTTCTTCCAGTTCATCGAGCATATCCTCGTCAAACCGTCCGCTTGAAGCGGCAAGCTTTGTAAAACTTCCTGCGAAGAAGTTTCTTGTCTTTTCGAGTCCTCTTTTAAACAGATCAGCTAATCCCATTATTTAAGCTCCATTGATAATATCTTGGATACGCCTCGCTCAGCCATGGTAACGCCGTACATCTGGTCGCATGCCTCCATGGTTCCCTTACGGTGCGTAACAAGGATAAACTGAGATTTTGTGGAATGTCTTCTAACGAAGTCCGTAAATCTCGTGATATTTACATCGTCCAATGCTGCCTCGACCTCGTCGAGAATAACGAACGGAGAAGGCTTCAGTTCCTGAATTGCGAAAAGAAGTCCGATTGCTGTAAGGCAGCGCTCACCACCTGACAGGAGTGAGAGATTCTGAAGTTTCTTTCCCGGCGGCTGAGCCTTGATGTCGATGGCACACTCGAGGACATCCTCCGAATCATCGCCAAGAACGATCTCTGCCGTACCGCCTCCGAACAGATCCGTGAAGACCTGGCTGAAGTTACTGTTGATCGTATCGAAGTGAGCCGTAAACTCGGATCTCATCTTGTTGAGGAGATCTTCGATTACCTGCTCCAAGTCCTTCTTGGCAGCTTCGATATCGTCTCTCTGCTTTGTCATGAACTCGAGTCTTTCGGACAGTTCGCTGAACTCCTGCAATGCGCCAAGGTTAACAGGGCCCAGGGCCTTGATGGAATTTTTCAGAGACTGGATCCTCTTTGTCTGCTCGCCTACCTTCTCGACAGGCTCAACAGAATCCTTAATGTTGTCATATGTTGTCTCGTAATCTTCCCAGAGTCTGTTCTTGTTCTGGTCGATCTCGAAAATGATCTTGTCGTACTTGGATACATGCGCATTAAGCTTCGACTGGAGATCGCTTAAGATATTCGTGCTGGCAGAAAGCCTGTCACCGAATGACTTGATATTCTCCGAGAGACTGTTCCTCTTCTCAAAGAGCTCAGCAATCTTCTCTTCCAATACCTTCTGCTGCTTGCCGTTCTCGTCGATCTTGGCATCAAGGTCATTGATCTCCTTAGTGATGCTGTTGACCGTATCTTTGGCTTCCTTAATTGAGGAATCGAATTTCTCTCTTCCCTGCTTAGCTTCCTCGATCTGTTTCTTGATGTGACCTGCGAGATCAAGGATACCGCTTCTTTCCGTAAGCTTGCGCTCTGCAAGTGAAGCAGCTTCCCTTACCTTTGCAACAACCTGCTCAAGCTTGACAGCCTGCTCTTCGGAAAGCCTCTGCTGCTCTTCGATCTCTTCCTGGAAATCAGTAAGTTCGCCGTTTATCTCACCTTCGATACGTGAAAGCTCTTCCATATCCTCTTCAAGTCTTAACTTGGACTTGGATACGGTCTGCATATTCTCATCGAAGTTAGTAAGTGTCTTTACCGTCTCTTCGAGTCTTGTCTTTGTATTGTTGTACTCACCCTCAGCCTTAACTTCTTCAAGCTGGTAGAACTTGAGCTGTTCACCGAGCTGGGCAAGCTCACGTCTTATTGTTCCGATACCGTCATCAACTTCCTGACGCTGGTCTTCGGAATCTTCAAGTTTCTTCTCTAATTCGGCAACGGCCTTGGTGAGAGCTTCGATCTCGGCTTTTCTTCCGAGGATACCCGTACCGGCTCCGGTCTTTCTCAACGAACCACCGGTCAAAGATCCGCCCGGGTTAACGGAATCGCCTTCAAGTGTCATTACCTTATAAGCGCGGCCCGTTTTTGAAGCAATTATTCTGGCGCTGTCCAGGTCGTGGGCAACGATTATCCTTCCCAAAAGGTTAGCGACTATGTCTTCAAGATCACGGCTGCTCTTAACGAGGTCAGATGCAACGCCGATATATCCGTTAACGCTCTTAGCCTTGCGGAGATCGTCGTCATCGACATATCTTGCCCTGATGTTCTCGATAGGAAGGAACGTAACTCTTCCGAGTCTTCTCTCCTTGAGTATATTGATAAGTTCGGCAGCATCGGATTCACTCTTGGTAACCACGTTGTTGAGTGAGTTGCCCAAAGCGGTCTCGATCGCCGTCTCATACTTGCTGTCCGTATTGATGAGGTCACCTAAGACACCTACCATGAGGCTCTTTACTGATCTGTCGCTGTCTGCGGCATCTAACAGGTGCTTGACGGATTCCTGGTAACCTTCCTTACGTCTCTCGATGTCCTTGAGTGTCTGGAGCTTTGACTCTTCGGCAGAAAGCTTCTTGTTGTTGACCTCAAAGAACTGGTTGAGTTCTTCCTGGCGCTTTCTTAACTCTTCAAGCTTCTTATTGCGGACATCGATATCGTTGCTGACATCTCCCTTGATCTTCCTGATCTCGTTTAATGCCTTCTCTTCTTCTTCGATCTTAGCAGACAATTCGGCCTTGCCGCTCTCTGAAGCAGCTCTTGCCTCCTGCATCTCCCTTATCTTTTCGTCCAGAGCCGTAAGGCCGGCCTGGCACTCTGCAATCTTTTTTCTTGTTTCGAAGAGCTCTTCTTTTTTAGCCTGAACCTTAGTATCAGCCTTTCCTGCTTCCTTACGGCTGTTCTCGTATTCTTCGAACTTTGCCTGACGTTCCTTATCGAGATTCTCACTAAGAGTCTTGGCTTCGTCAGCTTCCTTAAGGAGACTGTCAGCCTTCGCCTTCTTCTCATTGAGTTCGGCAGTGAGCTTTTCGACGGTCTCGTCCGTCGTCTCCATGTCGGTCTTGAGCTCTTCGATCCTCTGGTTTGTCTGGTTGAGTCTTTCGATGGAGACCTTCTTATCGATCTGGGCCTCGTGCTCGATCTCGGTAAGTTCGGAGAGTTCCTGTCTTCTGTCTTCGATCTCGTTATCTAAGGCTTCGCTCTTATTAACGATCTCGTTATTGCTCTTTCTCAGCTGCTCGAACTCGTCCTCACGCTCGCGGATCTCCTTCTCGAGCTGTTCCTTAAGACCGGCGGAATCGCCCATCTCTTTATTGGCTTCGGTGATCTTATGTACAAGCAAAGAAGTCTCAAGCTTTTTGAGCTCTTCGTAATTCTCATTGAATTTGCGCGCCTTGGAGGCCTGCTCTTCGAGAGGTCCCTTACGCTCTTCGAGTTCACCGAGGATGTCATTGATTCTTACGAGGTTCTGCTCTGTGCTGTTGAGTTTTCTCTGGGCCTCATCCTTGCGGACACGGTACTTAACGATACCTGAAGCTTCCTCGATGACTCTTCTTCTGTCCTCGGATTTAGTGGAAAGGATGTCATCGACCCTGCCCTGTCCTACGAGTGAATAGCCGTCACGGCCAAGACCCGTATCAAGGAAAAGGACCGTAATGTCCTTAAGTCGGCAGTTTACCTTATTGATCTGGTATTCGGATTCACCTGACCTGTAGAGTCTTCTTGTGATGCAGATCTCGGGGAAATCGTAATCGATATATCCGTCGGAGTTATCGAATGTAATGGAAACTTCGGCATAGTTCATGGAACGTCTTGCGGTAGTACCGTTGAAGATGACGTCTTCCATCTTGCCGCCACGGAGCTGCTTTACGCTCTGTTCGCCCAAAACCCAGCGGACAGCATCACTGATATTCGACTTTCCGCTTCCGTTAGGACCAACCACGGCCGTAAGACCGCGGTCAAAGTCGATACACGTATAATCGGGGAAAGATTTAAACCCCTGAAGCTCAAGCTTTTTCAGATACATTCTATAGTCAGTTCCGTATTGATCCTAAAATAAATCACCCAAGCATTATAAACTCAAACTGTCCCTTTTTGTAGGACAATCTGTTCAGACGCTATCAGGATAAAGGCTCATGTATTCCTTTATGCCCTTCTCAGCGCACTTCTGCTCGGCATCCTTCTTGCTGTGGCCAGTGGCACTTGCCAGTAGCACATCATCCGAATAAACACTGACGTCGAATTCTTTCATGTGGGCAGGACCGCGCTCTCCGGTCACCTCAAATCTGATGGTGTGCTGGAAACCTCTGGTCTGCGCCAATTCAAGCAGTCTGCTCTTGTAATCCAGGAAGATCTCGCCGTTAACTGCTTTCTGAACTGTTTCGGTAAGATTTTTCAAGATACATTTTCTAGCCTGTTCGAATCCGCCGTCGAAATATACTGCCGCAATAACCGACTCAAAACAGTCGGCGAGCGTCGAATCCTTGTCATTGCCGCCGTTCTGCGCCTCACCCTTGCCAAGAAGCAGATAATCGCCAAGATGGAGCTTTCTTGCTACTTCAGCAAAAGACTTTTCGCAGACAGAGACACTTCTCATCTTTGAAAGATATCCTTCGTCAGCCTGAGGCTTGAGCTCGTAGAGCATCTGACCTACAACGACGTCCAGGACAGCGTCACCGATGAACTCCAACCTCTGGTTTGACTCCCAGTGACCTCTTCCCGTCTCGAAAACATAAGTCGTGTGGGTAAAAGCCGTCTCAAGGAGCGACTTGTCTTTAAAGGTATATCCCAGGTCTTTTTCTAATTCTGTATAGTCTGTCATAGTCATATTTACGAGAAACGGCTGAATGCATATCACACGCATCCAGCCGTCTAAACTTCATAAGTTAATTCAGAGATTAATAATCTCCGGCATATTAGCCCTCTGTAAGGCTCTGAATATACTCGACTGCATCCTTGACGGTAACAACCTTCTCAGCTACATCATCAGGGATCTCGATATCGAATTCCTGCTCCATAGCCATAACGAGCTCAACCATGTCAAGAGAATCAGCGTTAAGATCATCAACGAAAGAGGAATCTTCTGTGATTGTATCCTCATCTACGCCGAGCTGATCAACGATCATCTGCTTAATCGAGTTGAAAAGTTCTTCATTTGTCATAATTAGTACCTCCGTACGATTCTAAATAAATCCACAAACTGTTTTTAATGTAAGTTATGGTTTTTGTCAATAGGTTATTTTGACTGCCAAAGTTATTTGACATTTACCCCTTAAGATATTGTTTCCCCTTTAAAAGATAGTCAACACCCGAGACAATTGTCATAATAACACATATTCCGAAAAGTACATCCCCGATTATCGTAACCGGACAAATCCTGATCGGATAGCCTTCGAATCCCAGACCGAATATCTTCATGAGCAAGGGCTCAAACATAAGATAGATCAATGCGATCATCTGGGTGACAGTCTTTATCTTGCCGATCATCTTGGCGGCAATTACCTCTCCCTTGGCAGCAGCGATCATTCGAAGACCGGATACTGCAAACTCTCTTAAGATGATTACCATAACAGCCCATGCGGAAAGCCTGCCCAGGTTGATGAACGCCAGCATAATGCTGATGCAGAGGATCTTATCTGCAAGAGAATCAAGGAATTTACCAAGATCGGTAATAAGGTTATATTTACGCGCGATCTTGCCGTCTGCCGCATCCGTAAGTGATGCAAGGATGAAAACTCCCGCTGCAACGAGCATGCCGTTTGTATTGATGAAGTTGTTCCATCCTTCCGGCTGCCATCCGAAAATATTGACCGGCAGCATGAAGAGGAGTGTAACCGGAACAAGTACGATCCTTAAGATCGAAAGCTTGTTAGGAAGATTCATGGTATGAATACACCTTTTTCTTTCTAAATAATCGTCCTTTATCAAAGGACACACTAATAATATACGAAATTATTAATCCGTCAAATCGTAACGGCGGTCATATCGTAATCATCGGAGCAATCCACGATCTTGGCATCGTAGAACTCACCGATCTTCAGCTCTTCTTCCTGTGAGGCAATGTATATAACAGGATCGACCTCAGGAGATTCGCCGTAACTTCTGCCTATATAGAAGATACCGTCATCAGATACGGAGCAGATATTGACCCGAGTAACCGTACCGAGACGCTTTTTAGACTGTTCAGAAGATATCTCCTTCTGGAGTTCATATATCTCGTCATATCTCTTCTGTTTTATCTCTTCATCGATCTGATCAGGCATGTCGTAAGCCGGTGTTCCCTCTTCAGGCGAGAAGATAAAACAGCCGAGTCTGTCGAACTTCCATTTACGGAGATTGTCTTTAAGAATATTGAAGTCTTCTTCTGTCTCACCCGGGAATCCGACCATGACCGTAGTTCTGATAATGCAGTCAGGCATGGCCTTCCTGATCATCTCAAGTCTTTCGGTTATTAGTTCAGCATTATCCCTTCTGTACATAGCCTTAAGGATCTTATCTGAGCCGTGCTGGATCGGAATATCAAGATAGTGGGCTACCTTCGGGTTATTAGCCATCTCTTCGATCAGGTCAGGCGTAATACCGTCCATATAGCCGTACATAACACGGATAAGTTCGATTCCTTCGATCTCTGAAAGCTTTCTTAAAAGCTTGGCAAGGCATCTCTTGCCATAAAGCTCGATGCCGTAATTTGTCGTATCCTGGGCGGCAAGAACGATCTCTTTAACGCCTTTTCCGGCAATGATCTTTGCTTCCTCGATAATGTCTTCCATCGGCCTTGAGACAAAGCTTCCCCTTATAAGAGGAATCGCACAGAAACTGCATCTGTGTCTGCAGCCTTCACCAATCTTAAGCCACGCATAACCGGAAGTTGATATATCCCTGTCTTTAACAAGATGCGAAAAACCGCCGACGCCTGATGTCAGGTTGATCTTCTCCGGATTCTCATCATCTATCTCTGATACAAGCTTGGAAACAACATCCACGATATCACCGTAATGGGCAGTACCTAAAACAGCATCTACCTCTGGCATTTCCTTCAGGATATCTTCCGGATATCTCTGCGACAGACAGCCTGATACAACGATCTTCTTTACATTTCCGTTAGGAACCTTATAGTCAGCACATTCAAGGATAGCATCTATAGCTTCCTTCTTTGCAGATTCTATGAATCCGCATGTATTGATTACAACGATATCAGACTCAGGGACATCGTTGATGACATTGTAACCGGCGTTCTTAAGCTCAGTGGACATATTCTCGCAATCGATAAGGTTTTTGGAACAGCCAAGAGCCAGAAGAGTAATCTTAATATCCATATGATCTCTGCCTTTTCTTTAATAGGATTGAGTATAACATGCCAATCGTATAACTACTTACATTGTTTTTGAAAATGTGGCATATATCAGGCAATCATAAAATTACTTTGACAATCAAAGCAGTTTTGATAATATTCAGGTAACAGGCCATTTCACTACAAATCAGTTAAGGAGTCTGACCATGGAAAAGAAGAATATAGCTAAGAAGATCTTTGGCGCAATCGGAACATTTTTCTTCTTTGCATCCTATCTTCCATATCTCTATATAATCCTGTGCTCCGTTGAAGGCGTTCAGTCCGGCTTATTCGGCGGTCCCTATATTTATGGATTCGATGCTATGTTTAATCTTCTCCAGTGGTTTATCGTTATTCCGATTGTTCCTGTGTGCTTTATCTATCAAATGGTATTCGGTCTCTTATATATCAGGAAACGCAAAATACTGAGCATTATTACTCTTATTTTAGTTGCAGGGATTATCGCGGGCATTCTTTTGGCAGGTGTCCCGGTAGAACTGAAAAAGAAACAGCAGTTCAAGGAGGATCTGCCTGTAATTACAGAATATCTTGAGGAAAAATACGGTCACGAAATGGCGTCAAATATAACTGTCACATTATCTGATAGTGAATCCGGCAGTTATAAAGTTACTACTCCTGTACTTCCTGAAGGCTCAAACTTTTATATGTCTTTAGACATAAACATCTATGATCAGCTTATCCCTTGTTTCTTAAGTGTAAATGAAGACTATTCAGTTCGCTTCAATGACTATATCAACAGCCAATATGATCTTCCTGATAATGCAAGATTCAGAACAGAAATCGAATCAATAGATTTCGGTGACTATAAGCATGGCGATGATACTTCAGAATTATATGACCGTACTGAATATACAATTACCGAAATGGATTTTGAAGCAAAAGAACTGAACGATGAAATCGTTATCGGAATCATCAACGATGCATGGAGCAATTATTTCTCACAGATAGACATTCCTTCAGATACGGATCATCTGATTCTTTACATTAAACAGAACGGAAGCTTTGCATTCAGCGTAACAATATATCCTGATAAGAATGGTGAACCTGCAACCGCATTCATCAATAAATATTATAATCACACTATCAGTACTAATTTGGATAATACAAGGATAGTACTGGATCAGTAATTTATTCAGCCATGAGTAAATGACCGGAATGCAGATCTTGATACCTCAAGTGAATAGCCTCTTAGCTTTGCAAGTTTGAGAAGCTCTTCTTCCCTGTCCAAGTAATCTTCACCTGAACCGGTACCGTATGTTGCTTCAAACAGACTGAGACAAGTATCTGTGTCGCTGCCAAGTGTTGCAACAATATCATCAGCACAATCAGGATCAATCCCGGCTTCGAGCAGACGCTTATAGATATACTGCCTGCTCTCCTGTTTCTTGCCTGAACGGGCCGCAAGAACCTTGCGCGATGCACGCATATCATCGATATAACCGGTATCGATCAGATGCTTTACCGCACTGATCGACACATCTTCGGAAAAGCCCTTCTGCATCAGATAGGCTCTTATCTTTCCTGAAGAATAAATACCGGTACCGATATGCCTGATCGCACAGGTTACGGCTTCCTTGGTCGTGGAATTATCAGACATCGATTCCTAAGATATCGTCATCATCAGAGTCGTCTTCGGGTGCTTCAACAGAAGCGCCTGCTGCAACGTCTGCATCATCATCTTCTGCAGGCATATAAGACTCTCTGATCTTTTCTTCGATCTCATCCTTAACATCAGGATGGTCAATAAGGAACTGCTTAGCAGCGTCTCTGCCCTGGGCGATCTTTGATCCGTTATATGCAAACCAGGATCCGCTCTTATCAATGATGTTATTCTCAACACCGAGATCGATAATGCAGCCTTCGGATGAAACGCCCTTGCCGTACATAATGTCGAATTCAGCTTCCTTGAACGGCGGAGCAACCTTATTCTTAACAACCTTAACTCTTGTATGGCTTCCGACTACATCTGTTCCGTTACGGAGAGTCTCGACCTTTCTTACATCAAGTCTTACTGAAGCATAGAACTTAAGAGCACGGCCACCAGGTGTAGTCTCAGGGTTACCGAACATAACTCCGACCTTCTCACGCAGCTGGTTGATGAAGATGCAGATCGTATTTGACTTTGAAACAACAGGAGCAAGCTTTCTTAAAGCCTGGCTCATTAGTCTTGCCTGAAGACCTACATGGGAATCACCCATCTCGCCTTCGATCTCTGCCCTCGGAACGAGTGCAGCAACAGAGTCGATAACTACTACATCAATGCATCCGCTTCTGACAAGAGTCTCACAGATCTCGAGTGCCTGCTCACCTGTATCAGGCTGGGACAAAAGGAGATTATCAACATCAACACCGATATTGCCTGCATAAACCGGATCTAACGCATGCTCTGCGTCGATGAAAGCGCATGTGCCGCCCATCTTCTGAGCTTCTGCAACGCAGTGGAGTGCTACGGTAGTCTTACCTGAAGATTCAGGTCCATAGATCTCAATGATTCTTCCTCTGGGAAGTCCGCCGATACCGAGTGCGATATCAAGTGTCAGAGCACCTGTAGGAATGGTATCGATCTCAACCTGTGACTTATCACCTAAACGCATTACGGCACCCTGGCCGAACTGCTTCTCTATCTGCGCCATAGCGGCGTCAAGAGCTTTCCTTCTCTCATCCTTGTCCTGAACCTGGGCAACTGAACCCTTAGCGGCATTCTTACTCTTAGCCATATTGTCCTCCGAATAATAGTATTGAACATTTGTTCTTCATTTATGAGTTAATTCTATGTTTATGATACACTTTTGTCAACCAAATTAACCTCCGAAATTAGAACAAATACCGACAAGACCCATTAATCGTACACAGCCTTTAAAAAGCCCTTATTTTTCATGGCATTCAGCCATTTGAAAGTTGCTAAAATTCAGGAATCATATATGGGTTTCCGACAAAACCAGACAAAAACCGACAAATTCTGTAATCGAACTGACAAGAAAACCGGCAAGAAATACAGGCGCTTAATATCCTTTGTTTTTATCAATCAGATTCTTAAGCGGAAGACCCTTTCCGTAGTTAAGAAGGTTCTCACAGAACATCCGGACATTAACGTCAAGAGTATGTTCCAAAGTAAGATTACCTGCCACATGCGGTGTAATGATGAGATTCTTTGTATTCCAGAGTCTGCTGTTATCAGGAAGCGGTTCTGTCTTAAACACATCCAAAGCAGCACCCGCAAGTCTTCCGGAATCAAGGCAGTCAGCTAAGGCATCTTCATCAATCGCAGAACCCCTGCCTACATTCACCACATAAGCATCTTCCGGAAGAAGCGCAATTCTCTCACGCGAAAGAATATTCCTTGTTTCGGGAGTATCCGGCAGGCTCATGACAAGAAGGTCAGTTTCAGGAAGAAGCTCATCTAAAGAATCTGTCTTAAACACACGGTCAAAAGATCTGTCCTCACATATTCCGCTTCTGCATACACCCGTAATGCTGTGAGGTTCGAACGCCTTCGCTCTTCTTGCAAAGCAGCAGCCTATGTCTCCGGTTCCGAGAACAAGGATCCTTGAATCCTTAAGTGATCTCTGAGGCTTAGGGCTGCTCCAATTGTGCTTAAGTGATTCGCTATACGAATAATCCAGTTTACGCATCATCAAAAGAGATACTGCGATGATATGCTCTGCAATGGTCACGCCGTAAGCACCGGTGGAATTGGTTATAAGACAATCCTCATTTGCGAACACACCGGGCTTCATAAGATAATCAACGCCTGCCGACGGCACAGAAAGCCACTTAAGGTTTTTATTGCGGGCGGCATTGCCCATTCCAAAGCCGTATATTATCTCACAGTCCTGATAATCATCAGGGATCTCAGCCTCGGATTCAACAAAAAGAACACTGCCTCCGATCTCAGAAGCATTTTTCAATATCTGTTCTTTATGGTGCTCTTTAAGAAGTTTGTTGATTACAAGTATTTTCATAATGAAATCATAATAACATGCCTTCTCTTCAAAACCATTACCTCATAAAAAAGATGACACAAACAGTCTGAAAGTTAATACGAAATTCAAAATACTTATACATTTCTGACGAGGTTTGACAGATTTATAATGCTATAATTTTTCTATAAGAAATAAGTTCTCTTTGGGAGGAAACCATATGAAGACAGAACTCATCAGCATCACCCCTGCAGGAACAGGTAAGGATAAGGCATTGGAGCTTACAGAAAAAACAGCTGCTTTCTGTGGTCTTGACCATAAGTCAGCTCTCCGTCTTCGTTTGCTTTCCGAAGAACTCATTGAACTTATGCGCAACTTTACAGGTGAGCTTAAAGGCAATTTCTGGCTTGAAGCAAAAGACAGTACTGTTGAGATTCACCTGAAGACAGAGATTCCTATGGACCTCCAGACAAGAAAAGAACTTCTTGCCGTATCCACTTCAGGAAAGAATGCTGCCGCAAAAGGTTTTATGGGCAAGATCCGCGACATGATCTCAACAGTTACTCTCCCCGATGATCCTGAGACAAAAGCAATGACCGAACAGGCACTTGGTTTAATGTCACTCGGATGTCAGGCAGGTTCATATGCAGGAAGCTACTCCTGGTCAATGAGTACTTATGTGGCATCAATTGAAAAGGCAGAAGCGGTCCAGGTTGAAGCAGCAAAGGACGAACTCGAGAAATCGATCGTTGCAAACCTTGCAGATGACGTCACAGTTCACATTGTCAATTCCGATGTCGAGATTGCAATCTACAAGTCCTTCTGATCTGAATTAAAACTAATAACGGAAACGGGGTGTTCTTTATGGGACACCCCGTTTTCATCAGTTCGTATTATTTATCTTTCAACCCCGGCGCACCGGATTCTTCTGCCCACGATTGCGGAACATCATCGATCCGCACGTCTGCTATGGTGCAGATCTGGAATTTATCCTCGTAAACAATTTCTCCCGGAGAATTCGTATAAACAAGATAGTACGGATGGTTATATCTTTCGAGAAGCCATAGAGCAGGACGGATCATCTTCATCATCTCTTCAGTGTTCTCCATCTTAAACCAGCAGATCACCGGTTCCTGACGCATACAGGGCTCAGGCCACGGAAGGTTTTCTGCAAACCAGGAATCTATCTCGCGGAAAAGAGAAGCATCTTCCTCATCCATCGTGTCATTCCTGATGAGGTCCCAGCACATGCTGAAGATGCCTTTTCCTGTCATGGTATTACGGGCTAATTCCTTGCCCTGGATCCTTACGTATTTATATTTAACGTTGGTCATATAAGAACCCCGCGGAAATCAGATCTTTTTCCGAAGTGTCAGGATATTCTTTCCGTCCTTATACTCATAAAGGACTTCATCCATGGTCTTCTTGGTAATAAAGACACCGAGACCTCCGATCTCTCTTTCCTCTGCAGACAAAGTAATATCGGGCTCCTCGTTTGCAAGAGGATCGTACTTGATTCCGGTATCTTCGAAAACGATCTCAGCAACACCGTCATCTATCTTCATCTTAATAGTGGCATCACCTTCACCGCCCTTATCTTTATAAGCATAATGGCAAATGTTTACATAGATCTCCTCTACGGCAACGTCGATCTGTGTCTGAGCCTTCATTGAACTTTCGGCGGTTTCAAGTCTTTCGTCAATAAAGCCCTGAACTTTATCAAGATTATTTACATCAGCTTTCACGGTGAGCTCGTCATAAGTTGAATTCTCTTTATTCATCGGTTCACCTCCGTTATACTTAAACGTCAGCATTGTAAGATCGTCGAACTGCGGTGCTCCCTTTACGAAGAGATCTACGCTGTATTTCATGTCAAAATCAATATCGACTGCAGATCTGTCTCCGCGGGAATCATCATTAAGCGATTTGAGCATCCTGTCCAGACCAAACAGTTCATTATTGCGGTTCGTCGCTTCGGCTACACCATCTGTGTAAAGGAAAACGACATCACCGGGATCAAGCTTTGTTTTAAATTCCTTGTACTTTATTCCATCCATGCAGCCCAAAGGAGGCGAATGCTTCTCCTTGAGCACTGCGAAAGGTTCCTCTCCCCTCTTAAATATCGGATACTCATGACCTGCATTTGAATAAGTAAGCTCGCCTGTGGAAATAGTTACGATACCAAGCCACACAGTAACAAACATGTTAAGCGTGTTTTTCTCGCAGAGCTGATCGTTAAGATTGCAGAGTATCTTGGCCGTACTTCCTTCTTTGCCCAAAACGAGTGTCTGGCTCTTGAGCATTGCCTTGCTGACCATCATATAAAGAGCAGCAGGAACACCTTTTCCGGACACATCGGCAATAACAAGTGCAAGATGATCATCATCGATCAAAAAGAAGTCGTAAAAATCTCCGCCGACTTCCTTTGCAGGAGACATTGAAGCAAAGATATCGAATTCATGTCTGTCGGGATAAGGCGGGAATGTACTGGGCAGCATGGTTTCCTGAATAGCAGCAGCCATGTGGAGTTCATTCTCCGCTACGGATTTTTCCTGTCCCTGAACAACATTAAGAATGCAGTAGATCAAAAGCAGAGTTGTCATATAGACCGGACAAAGCAGTGAGATACCATAAATGAATATGGATACGATACCAACACCGACCGGTACAAGCGTATATATGAACAAAGCAATGATCTGATAACGTTTGAATTTTTTTCTGGCAACAACAACGAGAATAAGAGTTAGAACAGTTACTGCAAAAGAATAGATATATGCAAGCGTAAATGTCGGACTCCTGTGATAGACACCATTTGCATCAACGGTAAACAGATATCCGAAGAATATGTTGAACAGCCTTACAAGAATAGAAATGCCAAGGCCGATTCTGAAAGCAACGTCAAACTTATGGCTCCTATCCTTCTCAACGTTAAGGAAGGTAAGGACATAACGCCAGAAAAGATAAATTACTATCGGAGTAACACAATAAAAAACAGTATTGGAAGCAATACACAATATCCTTAATTCAGGCTTTCCGTCCGTAAGCCAGCAGATCTCATCAGCATAAAGGCCTACGAAAACGGTAACTATCATCATCAGGAAATAATCGAGGTTTGCTCCGTTCCACTGCTTATCCAATACCGCACAAATGTAAAGAATGTAACCGAGGATCATTGCACACAGATCCATCGCAATATTTATAATAAAGATCGGCGTCAGCTGTTCCGCATGAAGAAACAGCGCACCGCCGATCGCTAAAGCAAAACCTATCAGGAAAATTGAAGACCCCACCCAGGCCCTAATCTTAAAACTTCTGGAATTAAGATCAACGCTCATAACCGCGAGGCCTCAAAGATGAAATTACTCGATGGTTAAAATATCTGAGAATCCGGTTACTTCAAAGATCTCCATGATCATCTCGTTAACGTTGGTAACCTTCATCCCGCCCTTCTTGGAAAGACTCTTATGAGTAGCAAGGAGAACTCTGAGTCCTGCAGAAGAAATATACTCAAGAGCACTAAGATCAAATACCAATTCATTAATAGTATCGAGTACTGGACTGAGCGCTGCATCAAGCTCTACGGAAGTGTTTGTATCAAGTCTTCCTTCCAATGCGAAAACAGCTTTACCGTTTGTGATCGTCTTGTTGATATTCAGCATTTGAATACCTCCTTGTTCAGCACACAGGCTTATTTTATTTATATGGTTCAGTATATCACAATAATTTTTGAACTTTCAAAACAAAGTATTAACAAACTATCTCCCTTTTAATAAGTATTCAGCGGATACCGGGAATTCAAAATAAGTATCCGGATATGGCTCATCCTTAAGGGTAAAATGCCACCACTCGCAGTCGATCGGTTCAAAACCATTCCTGAGCATACAGTTTCTTAAGATCATCCTGTTGTTATACTGCTCATCTGTTATCCCCCTGTAATCAGGATGGGACACCTCGCTGAACATGTCGAAAGGACTTCCCATATCGACTTCCTTACCGGTCTTCATGTCGAGCAGTGTTAGGTCAATAGTGCTTCCCCTGCTGTGCGAAGACTTGGATGCGACATAACCTTTTGAGAAAAGTTCCTGCTTTACGAGATCAGGATAAAAATATTCCTTCATGCGGATGTCATTATCTTCTATACCCCACATGACGAAATGCTTTACGGCACATTGAGGCCTGTAACAGTCAAACACTTTCATCCTGTAACCCTGGACATTAAGCTCGTTGCTCACTGTCTTAAGCGCTCTTGCCGCCTCTTTGGTAATTATCGCGCACGGCTGTTCATATCCGTCGATCTTATCGCCGATGAAATTATAAGTGGAATAATATCTTATTTCCTGAACTATCGAAGGGACATAATCTGCAAGCAGCACAAAGCCTGAAGGATCCATAGTTACTTTGCTTTTATAGTCTGTTTTCATAAAAACTTCCTCCATGGATCCATTATAACAACGGCTTGATTGTCATTGGTTAAGTAATTGTTCCAATTCTGTAAGCAATTTTGACTTCATCATATCAAGCTCTTCTTTTGAAGGACGGTTCTCATCGGCATAGATCTCAGAAAAAGGCATGCTCCACACAGGTCCCACACCGTTATGTCCGTAATTGCCGATATCCCCTTTGCGTCTGGGATAAAGATGCCAGTGAAGATGTGCGTCTCCCATGCCGAGAAGTTCATAGTTCATCTTCTCCGGAGCAAATGCCTTAGCCGTCGCCTCGGCGACCATGGACATCTCCTGCATGAACTTGGTTCTTTCTTCCATATCAAGCTGGAATAGCTCTGTGTAATCGTGATTCTTATACAGAAATAGTGAATAGCCGTAGAAATGCTGGTTATCACCGATAACAACATATCCGGTCTCAAGTTCTTTTACAAAATACGGATTGGTTCCGTTCTTTATCATCTCAATGCGGTCACATATCAAACACATGATTCCATATCCTCCGTTACGATCTGACAATGTCCTGATTATAAAGAAACACCGCCAGTCTTTTCGCACTCAAGAGAAAGAATATTAAGGCAATTCAGATGTTCTTTCTGCGTCTTGAAGAATAAACCACGAAATATACGGCAAGCACTGCAAGAAGAAAAACAGCAGCGGCTGAAGATACTGCAAAGCCGTTGAGACAGTATACGGAATACTGAGCAGCAGTATTGCTGCCTGCCAGATAAACATGAGCCGCCATCAGCAAAGAACTAAGCACTGTCATGGCTATAATGATCACCAGCAAAACCTTCCAGCCTTTTCTTTTCTTAAGCGGCATAAACTCGATCTTCTCATGCTTATTGAGTCTTACCATCTCGTTTATCTCTTCAATGTCTTTCTCTGTCTTAACCGAGTCGAGAGCATAAACGATAACGGTTATAACTCCTACATAAATGAATGCCATCCAGAAGTTCGAAGGATAGAACCATCCTGCGATAAAACCAAAGGCGATAACTACAACGGACACTATCAGATATTTGACCAGATAGCCCACGATGATGGAGAAGGAAGTCTTCTCGTCAAAAATGTAATTGATGACAGACAGGATAAATGCCAGTCCGAAGAGCTCGAAAACAAGCTTGATCTCTTCAGTAAGTCCTACTCCAGTAATCGAGAAGGTAAAGACAGTCAGGATCATCAGCGCTGCGAAGATACATGTATCTCTTAATACCTTTCTCATAACAGCTTTCTCCTGAAGATCTTCTTGATGTCCTTAAGGTATTTTCTCGACACGATAAGTTTCTCGCCGTTATCAAGCACGGCTTCCAAATGACTGTTCTTTATCTGCATGATCTCTTTAAGATGTGACACGTTCATAAAGCATGTTCTCGATATCCTGACGAGATCCGTTTCTGATATCGAAGAATCAATATCAGCCATGCTTCCGTCATAACGGTAAATGTCTTTTTTTGAATAGAGGAATATCTTGCGCTCAACATTTTCGATGTAGTAAATATCAGAGATATCAATGCTCACCGTCTTCCCGTCAGATTTGCCGGTGAAACTGATGCTCATGTTCTTTATCTTGTTGATCAGATTATCAACCGACTTGTCATACTCGGGATATTCGACTATGACCGTAAGCGGCTGATCCTTAACCTGTCTTTGCTCTACCCTCATTTACCTTTACCACTATAAGCTTTATTCCAATGATCAAGACATCTGCTGCCATGATCAGGATCCCTGCAAGAAAACTCCATGGAGCCCATGTAAGAGCTATGTCTTTTATTCCGGCTCCGAATATCAGCGGAAACAGTATCAGTATCAATACTTCGGCAATCAGGAACAAGGATCCTAAAAAGATCAGCATCCCCTTTTTCTTTATGCACAAAGCAACTGCCAGAACCAGTGCACCTAATACCGATACCGATGTAAATATAATATCAAACACTGTCCAAACATCACATATCAAACCTTCAGAACGCATACCTGAGACTTCGGCGAAAACCGAATTGCACAGGCTGTCAGTCGTAGCTGCAACATTAAGATTTGTAAGAACACATACACCGATCCCCCTGCTTCTCGAAAATACCATTCTCGAAGAATAATTAGGAGTACCGCCCGAATGGCCGATAACGTCATCTTCAAACCTCTCCCAACCTGCATAACAATCGCCTTCACTTTTAAGTTCTCCGATTACCGCATCCATATCAGCATCAGAATTTTCGATCCATGCCTTAAGCCAGATGCCGATATCCTCCGCATCAGAATAGAAATATCCTGCAGGAATGCTTCCTTCTCTTACAGGAACCTTATATTCAAAAACATTTCTGAAACCGAGACGCGAGCCTTCAACTATTCTCTCACTATCCCCGGGAACACCTGCATAAGTGGAATCAAGACCATATGGAACCAGTATGTTTTCTTCCATGTATTCACGGTAAGAAATGCCGGTAACATTCTCGATTATCACCCCTAGAAGATTGTAATTAACATTGGAATACGAATACTCCGTTCCCGGCATAGATTTAAGTTCTTTGCCTGATATGCTTTCCGCCCATTCCTGAAGTGTCAGGTCTTCTGTTGCTGATGGGAAGTCTGTCTCACTGTTTGTATATCCGCTTCTCTGCTTAAGCAGATCTTCAACCTTAATTTCAGCTTCTGATGAATCATAATAAGCTTTAAATCCCGGTATTAATTCCGATACTGTATCTTCTCCTGAAAGCGCACCTTCATTGATAAGTTTCTGAACTGCAAGCCCCGTAAAAGACTTGGTCATGGAACCTATCTGATAAAGGCCTTCACTGTCACCATAATATGAAAAAACGCCGTTGTCATAGACAACAACACTTACGTTTTCGCATCCTGTCTGTGAACTGAATTCAGAGACCATTGTCTCAACTCCAAGGTCCGGTGTAACCGGTGCCCTGAAGAGCACAGTCATTGTCAATACGTAAATAACTATCTTTCTTAACATCAGGTGTTCATTCCTTTCCGTTTTACTCTGAGAACATAGTAACGGAACAAAAACGCCCAAACAACAAGAAGCCTCACTTGTTGCAAATGAGGCTTCGTAAAATGCAAAATTGAATAATTTTTTAGAAAACAGCGTTCAGATTATCAACTGTGTCTATGATTATTACGCAGTCAGGTTCAACACACTGAAGGATCTGAACCATGATGTATTCCGGTACAGCCACGCAGCCAAGCGTGTAAGAATTCTGACCCGGGCAATGAAGGAATATCGCAGATCCTCTGCCGGGTGTACCATCTTCATTAAAACTTATATTGAGACAATACTGATAGGCTGAATCGTAATCTATAAGATGCTCACTGTTTGATGTATCAAGATCGGGATAATCGTTGATATCGACCATCTCGTTATAATGCATTCCTTCGCGCATATCGCCTGACCAGTACATGTCGTCATCTACCTGGATATACGGCATCGAACATCCCGGATCTTCAGCAATACCAAATGCGCAAGTAAAGTGATAAACACCAATAGGAGTCTGTCCGCATCCTTCATAGCGGTCCTCATCATAGCAAAGGCCGTTCCAACCTACATTACCGGGCGTTGAAAGGATCTGGACCCAGTTGCCGTCGGAATCACGCTGATGCATGGTGACTGTAGCCGAAGTGCTGTCCATTCCATAACCTGCAACAATCACTAACTGTCTTATATTTTCATCATTTGCCTGAGGAAGATCAGTTACCCATTGAGGAGACTTAGACTCATACTCAATTTCTTCCGAGAAAGTCTCTTCCGTCTCCTCGGTCTCAGACGTTTCTGACTGTTCTGTCTCATTTAATGTCCCGGCTGTGGTTTCCGTTGTCGTTGCCATGGTTGTTTCCTTCGTGCTTTCCATAGTCGTCTCCTCCGGAACTGTCGTAACTTCCGTGTGATCACCAACGGTTATTATCTTAATATTTATGTCCGTCTCAATGATAGTCTCAATCGTAACGCCCCTGCACGACGTCATGCCGAAAACAGTACTTAACACAACCGTTGCAGCTATCAGTCTTGCAGTTAACTTTTTCATCGATGCATCTCCCTAAAAGGACACAAGATTCAGGAAGCAGCCTTTTTCGAAGAGCCCTTCTTAAACATACGCTTGATCTTTGCAATCCAATAAGTGGCTTCTTCCATACGGAAGATCAAAGCCATTGCAAAGTAAACAACAAGTGCTATTCCACCCTTAACCGCATCGATAGCGAGCTGCGTAATCTTGCCGCCATGAGCAGGATATAACCTGTTTATAACGAAAGTAACAGCGGCCATAACAGCAACACTGGCTCCGGCCTTAATAAGGAATTTCACGATGCCGTGAGGAGCAAGTTCCTTATTCCTGCAATATGCGATGGCAAGCATTACCATCTGGCAGATATTGGTAAATGAATAAGCAAGAGAAAGTGATAACGGACCAACCCCCAAGGATATCATCACCTGGCATGCCAAGGGATTAATAACAAGGCCCAAAATGCCTGCAAACAACGGGAGTTTGGTCTTTCCGATTGCATAGAACGCCTGATTGAAAACGTGGATGACCGTTGCAGTCACGATAGCGCTGCAGAAGCCCAAAAGGAAGGTTGCGGCTGTCTGTGCATTACGGTCAGTATAAGCGGAGTTCCACTGATATATGGCTTTTACAACATCGAGATTCAAAACTGCGATAATCGCAGCCGAAGGAATAGTCATGAACAAAGCACTCTTCATCGAACTCGAGACAAGGTCTGAAGCCTTAGAATAATTCTTAGACTCATAATCTCCTGCAAGTTCAGGAGTCATGACGGTAGTGATCGCAACAACGAATACCGTATAAGGGATCTGCCAAATGGTAGATGCGTTTCTGAATCCCCATACGCTTCCCTCATCGAAAAGCAATGCGAAGTGATTCAATACAACGACATTTATCTGTGTGATAGAAGCAGAGATAAGGATAGGTATCGCACGCCTGAACAGCATGAGGAATTCCTTATCGGCAGGCTTAAAGCTGAACCTGAACTGTCTCATCTGCTTAAAACCAAGTGAGTACTGACAAACAAAGTAGATTGCAGTAGCAACAAGGATTCCTCCTGTTGTCATTACGAGATTTCTCTGAGAGTTGCCGCCCATAAGGAATATCGCAAGAATAACAAGAATGTTATAAAGGACAGGTCCGAATGAAGTTATGGTGAACTTTCTGTAAGCAGTAAGTATGCCGTTGCAAAGAGCTGCAAGCATAATAAAGAATATCTGCGGGAACAGAAATTTGGATGCCTGAGCCGCAAGTGACAAAACCTGTGAATCGATGTCTTCGTTACCCAAAGCATACAGAGCGTAGATCGGCTCTGAGAATATGGTTCCGAGTGTACAGACTACAAGCATTACCACGCACACAACGGATATGAAGATGCTTACCGTACGGATACCTTCCTTCTCCTTGCCTACCGCAAGTTTGGCGCTGAGATAAGGAGCTACCGTTGAATAAATGGCACCTCCGACCAGAAGGTTATAGAAAAGATCAGGAATATTGAAAGCAAGAGAATATCCGTCACGGAAAATATCCTGGCTGAATCTTGTCGATACGATGTTATCGCGGATAAGACCTGACATCTTAACGATGATCGTTCCGATACCGACGATCAATGCCGATAAAGCAAAGCTCATCCCCTTTTTCTTACGAGGGGTTTCAGCAGGTTTATTCTCCACAGTCTTATTTTCTGCCACTTAAGCTCTACCATCCTTTACGAGCTTTGAGGCAAGGTCTAATGCAGCCAAAACAGTTCCGGTACGGATGGCATCCCTGTCACCTGTAAGATTCAGTCTTACTGAGCCTGTTAATTCACCGAAGAAGTCAGGACCTTCGTAGTAATAACCCATATAGACAGTACCAACGGGTTTTCCGGGAAGCTCACCGGTGGGACCGGCAATACCCGTAACTGAAATAACCAGCTCAACACCAAGTGTTCTTGCTGCGCCGATTGCCATGGCTTCCGCACATTCACCGGATACTTCAGTATTGGCAGTGATTATGTCTTCAGATACACCTAAGACTCTTTCTTTTATCTCATTGGTGTAAGAGACAACAGCACCCTTAAAAACAGCAGAAGCGCCGGGAATATTAACCACGGAAGATGAGATCATTCCGCCCGTTAAGCTTTCGGCAAATCCAACCGATACACCTTTTTCCTTACAAAGCTCAACCAGAGCCGACGCTTTACTGTTCAAAACTTCTGTTTTATCAATCATTGCTGCTGTTCCTTGCCTGCATCTCAAGCCATTCAGTCTCTGTAATCAGTATCTTTCTGGGCTTGCTTCCTTCAAAAGGTCCGATAACCTTAGCCTTCTCAAGTTCATCAATGAGTCTTGCGGCTCTCGGATAACCGATACCTAATCTTCTCTGAAGAACGGATACGCTTGCGCTGCCGTTCTCGATTACGGTCTGAACTGCCTGGTTAAACATATCGTCAGCATCAGATCCGCCGCCCGAAGAACCGTTGCCTGATGAGGAACCTGAAGCCTGATCGCCTCCTGCAGTAACTCTGTCGATATCCTTGATGATGGTCTCATCGTACATTGAGCCGTATGTCTTCTTAAGGAATTCAACAACGGTCTCAACTTCGTTATCAGATAAGAACGCACCCTGTCCTCTTACCGGCTGCGGAGCCGTCATAGGAGCATAGAGCATGTCGCCCTTACCCAACAGTTTCTCGGCACCAATCTGGTCAAGGATGGTTCTTGAGTCAACACCTGACGTAACGGCAAATGCGATCCTCGAACCGATGTTGGCCTTGATTACACCCGTGATGACGTCAACTGAAGGTCTCTGTGTTGCGATGAGCAAATGGATACCTGCAGCTCTTGCAAGCGCGGCAAGTCTTGAGATATATGTCTCTACTTCCTTAGCGGCAACCATCATGAGCTCCGCAAGCTCGTCGATTACGATAAGGATCAGCGGCAGATGCTCAACTTCAGGATTATTCTTGTATTTTTCATTAAAGCCCTTTATGTCTCTTACCTGGCCTTCTTCGAAAAGCTTATATCTTCTCTGCATCTCAGTAACGGCCCAATTGAGCGCACCTGCTGCCTTCTTCGGGTCAGTGATGACCGGCATGATGAGATGCGGTACGCCGTTATAGATCGAGAGCTCAACGACCTTAGGGTCTACGAGGATCATGCGCACTTCTTCAGGCGAAGAATGAACGAGGATACTCGTAAGGATCGAATTGATACATACTGACTTACCTGAACCGGTAGATCCTGCGATCATGAGGTGAGGCATCTTGGCAAGATCACAATAGATAGGTCTGCCCGGAATATCTCTGCCAAGTGCAACAGTAAGAGGTGTTGCTGCCCTGAATTCCTTTGTCTCGACAAGACCTCTGAGCTGTACTGCCGTAGGTGAATCATTCGGGATCTCGATACCGATGGCACTCTTACCGGGGATAGGAGCTTCGATTCTGATGGAGATCGCAGCCATCGCGAGCATAATGTCATCCTGAAGGCCCGTTACTCTTGAAACTTTTGTACCTGTCTCAAGCGTTAACTCAAATCTCGTGATCGAAGGACCATGTGTTATGTTAATGACTTCAGCACTGATACCGAAGCTCTTAAGAGCCTCTTCAAGCTTGTGAGCCTTAGCCTTAAGCTTTCTCTCAAGATCCGCATCTGTCTTCTGCTTGATATCAGGAGCAAGACACGATGTCGGTGCAGGCTTGTAGTTTCTGAGTTTTCTTATCTGGTTGCGGCGCTCAGCTTCATGCTTTTTAGTCTCTTCGGCAAACTCAATACCGGAAGAAGTCTGGGGCGCTTTCTCATGAGATGAAGTCTTGAGGATCCTGCCCTCAGTTCTGCTAAAGCTTTCCGTATTATCATTACCTGCATTAATGGTGATTCCACTGTTGTCAGCTGCAGGAGCAACAGGTGCCGTATAAGGAACCTCCTGAGGTACTCCGCCTTCGGTAAGCCTGTCGTACATAGAAGGCTTGATCCTGGGTTCTCTGACTGAACGCTCAGGCTCGGAATAATCGTATCCGGAACCTTCAGCATCTTCACTGATCTCATAAGGATCTTCTGTACCGCTGAAGATATCACCTTCGTAAGCCGGTTCAGGTGTCTTTTTAGCAGACGGATCAAGATCGTAGAAATCCTGTTCCTTATCGTTTTCAAGGAATGAGAGTCCCTTTCTCTTTTTCTTGAGCTTTGCCGAACCAGGAACGCTTACGGGATCTGTCGTATAAGCAAAATCCGCATCAGCATCGGCACCCTTAGTAACATCGTATTCCTTCTCGTTGAATGTGAGCTTGCCCGGTTCCTGGGATACAGGGTGTATCTGGCCTCCGGTGAGCTTCTCGACGTCCGTAAATCCGGTTGCTCCGTCGATCGGGAGGTTTGTCATGAAAGGACCCTGCTTCTCAGAAGACATATGGACCTGGTTCTGAACGAAAGGAGACGATCCGCTTGTGCGGTTATTGGGTGAGATCATGCCGTTATCACCATATGTGATGACTGTAGTACCGGCAGGTCTTCTCTGCTGTCTTTGGGGATTCGGATTCGGGCTGCCATAGCCGTTGCCGGAATAGATCTGATAATTCGGATCTTTCTGATTTTGGTGCTTATGGCTTACAACAGAGCTGTAAACCTTACCGGAAGTAGTGGCAATAGCCTGAGCTGTCTTCTTGGCAGTAGCCTTGAGAGATACTCTGAATACAAGAAGGATCTGGGTAAGAAGGAAAACAACGATCGCAAGAACGCTGATGACTTTACCGGTAACCTGGAAAAGAGCTACTGCGATAGATCCTCCGATGATACCGCCTGTAAGGACCGGTCCGCTACTCAAGGGATTGGTGATCTTTGCTGATTCGGTACCAGACTCCCACAAAAGCGACAGAGCTTTGAGAGCGGAAGTCTTTCCTTCCGCGTTTTCGCAAATCTTCTCGAAATAATCCATGTCCATTGAAACGAGCGCAAGAAGGGCCGAAACGGATACAAGGAGAAGGATGATACTTCTGACTCTGATTCCCGATACGCCCTGTCTCTTCTCGAAAAAGACATCCAATGCGACATAGAGGATATAGACAGGAATTGCATAAGCAGCAACGCCGATAAGTCCTAAGAAAAAGCTCTTAACTGCAGCACCGATGATGCCCGTAAGAGTAACAGGAAGATAGAAAATGAGGATTATTGCAATCGCAACGAAGAACAGTACGATTCCCGCTGCTTCTTTGCGTGAAGTATCTCTGCTCAAATTCCTAACCTCCTGGCAGCCTTGTAAAGCAATACCTGTGTCTTGGCATCGGTAATTACACCTTCATCAGCCATCTTAACGGCTTCTTTAAGCGGCATCTTTACAGTGGCGATGTATTCGTTCTCATCCGGATTGCCGCCCTCATACTTAAGGCCGGTGCCGATATAAAGCGTGATGATCTCGCTGCAATAACCGGGTGTGGCTACAATTGAGCCTACACATTCGATCTTATCTGCAACAAAACCCGTCTCTTCTGTTATCTCACGGGATACGCAGTCAAAAGGCTCTTCACCCTTCTCGATCTTTCCAGCAGGTGCTTCGAGCATAACCTTCTCAAAAGGGCTTCTGAACTGTTTTACGAGATAGCAGTTGCCTTCATCGTCAACTGGCAGAATGCAGGCTCCGCCATGATGAACAACGATCTCTCTGGTACTCTTACCGCCTGCAGGCGTAGTAATCTCTTTTATCTCAACGTTGAAGACCCTGCCTTCGAAAGCCGTTTCCGAAGATATCGTCTTCTCATACAGCATGTCATCACTGCAATTGATCTTACCCATTATTCTTATCCTTTACCCTCGCTGATCTTCTTCCATTCCCTAACGGCAAGTTCATCACAGCGGTTGTTAAATTCATTGTCGGCATGGCCCTTAACCTTATGAAAGGTCACATTATGCATGGCGGTCAGGTTGATCAGTTCTTTCCAAAGGTCGCTGTTGGCAACCTCGGCCTTTGCACTGTTCTTCCAGCCGTTTTTGACCCACTTGCCTATCCAGTTCTGTTCGAAAGCATTTACCACATAAGCACTGTCGCTGTAGATGTCGACCTTGCACGGGCGCTTTAAAGCCTTAAGGCCTTCTATTACGGCCATAAGTTCCATACGGTTGTTAGTGGTATCACGTTCACCGCCGGACATTTCTTTTTTTGCACCGCCAGCCATAAGGATAGCGGCCCAGCCACCGGGGCCCGGATTACCGGAACACGCTCCGTCGGTATATATTGTGACTTCGCTGATTACTGCCATATATTATCCGGATCAGGGCTTACTTATTGCCCTTCATCTCCTGAGTCTTGTCATAAGCTGCAGTAACTGACTTGATTACGGCATTTCTCAATCCGTTCTCTTCAAGTGCCATGACGCCTGCGATCGTTGTTCCTCCGGGGGAACATACCATATCCTTCAAAACTGCAGGATGTGTACCTGTCTCAAGAGCGAGCTTGCCTGAACCTGCTACGGTGGCAGCAGCGATCTTAAGAGCATCTGCTCTCTTGATTCCGAGGCTTACGGCTGCATCTGCCATAGCTTCGATAAAGAGCATGACATAAGCAGGGCCGGTACCTGAAACGCATCCGATGGCATCCAATGTATTCTCATCACAAAGGATCGTCTCTCCGCATGTACCAAGGAGCTTGAGGACAAATTCGGACTCATCATCACTCAGTCCGACAGGACAAACGGCGGCTACACCGAGTCCTACCTGTGCGGGAGTATTGGGCATGATCCTTACAAATTTTCTGCCTTCGCCGAGGATGCCGCCGATCCTTGCGCATGTAACTGCAGCGGCGATCGAAAGAACGATCGCACCGGGCTTAAGGCTGTCCTTAATGCTCTTTAACGCATCATCGAAATGAATGGGCTTTACTGCCATTAAGACATAATCAGCACCTTCAACCGCCTCTATAGCGGAAGAAGCCGCATTAACGCCCAGGTCTGCCGCACACTTTGTGCATGCTTCCGTATATACATCAAAGCACCATGCCTCTTCAGGCTTGATGACTCCGCCATTTACAAAACCGCCCAAAAGGGCCTTGCCCATATTACCGGTACCGATAACTGCTAATCTCATAGAGCTGCACTCCTTATTTAATATAAATAAAGTCGAGACAATCTTAACATTACCCTTGACATAGTGCAAACCAACGATTAAACTGTTCGTTGCAAATAGGGGAGTGGCTCAACGGTAGAGCAGCGGTCTCCAAAACCGCCGGTTGCGCGTTCAAATCGTGTCTCCCCTGCCAGAATTAAAAAGGAGTTTCCAAAACGGAAACTCCTTTTTCTTTTTCATTTTGTCCTCAAAACGGGATTTTTACATCTTAAGTCGAAGCAACAGAAGTTGCTGCCGTATCGACAGATTCAGTCGCAACGGTTGCAGAAGCGCTGGTATCAGCAATGTATTCTCTGATGTCAGCATCGTTAAGGATCTTCTTGGGCACGACATCAATGACGATATATGTGATCTCGCCCTTCTTGACGGGAACGATCCTGAAGCCATAGTCTCCCTTTACGTAGAATTTTGTATCTCCGTTGTACTCACCGAGCTTAGCCAGGGCAAGATCCATTGCCTGTGTCATATTCAACTCGGGATAAAGTGCCTGGAAAGTGGAAGACAAAAGCATCCATACCGGATTGAAATCTTCACCATATTCAACATATAACCTCACATAAGCGAGTTCACCGTCATTCCTTCTTGTAGCTCCTTCAATACCTGAATTGATCGTGGACTTTGAAGGCCCTGAGAAGAAGTCAACATATGAAGGATTGCCCGTTACAGTTGCCTGATCTCCCAAAATGCTTGGTTCAACAGCCGGATCAACATAAGGCACATTGCCGTAACGGAAGTCAAGACCGCTTCTAAGAAGTGAGTGTACGACCTCTGTATCGTTAAATCTCGTATTGAACTCATCAAGGGTCATGCCCATAGAAGGAGTGATTGCGTTAGGAACAGTAAAATATATTACAGCTACGATGATTGCAACGAAAACCAGAGCAATACATACAGGGATCACAGGATCCTTCTTGCACTTTTCAGAGAAAGGGAGAGCTCTGAACTTGGCATTGGCTTCCCTTTCCTTAGCCTTTTTGGACATAGGCTTATTCTTGGAAGATCCGGATTTTTTCTCCTTCTTCGCTTCAGCCTTATCAGTCTCATCGGCTTCGTCAGTCTTATCACCGTTGTCCTCTTTGGCAGGCTCTTCAGTCTTTACTTCATCGGCAACTTCATCAGCAACTTCACCGGCAACCTCATCGGCTGTTTCTTCGACTGATTCTTCAGCGGTTTCTTCAGAGACCTTTTCTTCGACTTCCTTGTCGACCTTTACTTTGGTCTCTTCACTGCTCTGTTTATTATTCTGGACAGGCTTATTACCCTTATTCTTAGATTTAGACATATTCTGATCCTCCGGTTCAACCTGCATATTATAAAGTTAAAGTTAACCGTTGTAAAACCATGCTTAAAGCAAGCCTTGTCAGAATCGTGTACAATAGGACAGGTAGGAATATGTTTTAGGGGGATAAAACTATGTCTCATCTTATAATCTCCGGTGGTACCAGAGGGATCGGAAGAGCATGTGTAAGCCTTTTCGCCGGAAAAGGTTATAAAGTCTCGTCTTTAAGCCGTACCGGAACACCTGATAATGCCGTAGAAGGCGTTTTATACCTGCAATGCGACGTCAGGGATCCTGACTCCGTCAAAAGCGCTGTAGAAAAAGCGGTCGGAGAAAACGGTCAGATTGACGTGCTCATTTCAAATGCGGGAATCGCCGTTTCCGGACTTGCACAAGACTTCAAGTACCAGGACTACAGAGACGTGATGGATACGAATTTCGGCGGCCTGTTTAACCTTGCAAGCGCAGTTATTCCATACATGGTCAGACAAGGCAAAGGCGTTATTCTTGCTACTTCTTCCATGTGGGGACAGACAGGTGCATCCTGCGAGGCATTATACTCAGCGAGCAAAGGCGCCGTCGATTCTTATATCAAGGCTCTTGCCAAAGAATTGGGACCTTCAGGGATCAGAGTTAACGCTGTCTCACCGGGCGCGATCGATACCGACATGATGAGCGGATTCGATGATGAGGCAAAGAATGTCATCTGCGACGATACTCCGCTCGGCAAGCTCGGATCACCGGAAGAGATCGCTGAAGTCATGTTTTTTCTTCAGTCCGATAAGGCTTCGTTCATCACGGGACAGATAATCGGCGCGAACGGCGGATACCTGATTTAATTGCGTCTTGTGTTTCAATCATTTAGAATATTTAGGTTGTGTCAAATAAAAACATGACTACTATGCCTCAGAAAGGAGAGGACTTATGGCCACTAACAACTATTCGAAGATCACACCTGAGATCTTGCGTCTTGCTGAGATCTGCCAGTCTAACGCCATAGATCCGAAGCTCTACACCAAATATGATGTCAAGCGCGGCCTCAGAGACATTAACGGTAAGGGCGTATTAACCGGATTAACAAAGATTTCCGAAGTTAACGCAACAAAGGAAGTAGACGGAAAGACTGTTCCCGCACCCGGCGAATTATACTATCGCGGAATCAACGTAAAAGACATGATCAAGGGACAGCCTGAAGATATGCACTGCGGGTTCGAAGAGACCACATATCTTCTTCTGTTCGGCAAACTTCCGAACGAACAGGAATTAAGGGATTTCAGGGTGCTCCTTGCGGAATCCAGATCAAAGATGCCCAAAAATTTCTTCAGGGACGTAATCATGCAGAAGCCTTCTTCTGACCTGATGAATAATATCCAGAGAGGTGTCTTGAACCTCTACGCTTACGATACCCAGGCTGCGGATATCTCCATTCCGAATGTCTTAAGACAGTCGCTGGAACTCATATCCATCTTCCCCAGCCTTGCAGTACACAGCTACAACGCAATGCGCTATTACCTCGACCGTGATTCTCTCGTAGTTCACAGACCGAGACCGGATCTTTCCATTGCAGAGAACTTCCTCTACATGCTTAGAGCTGACAACAAGTTCACACCTCTGGAGGCAAAGATCCTCGACGTATCTCTCATGCTCCACGCTGAACATGGCGGCGGTAACAACTCCACATTCACGACTCATGTCGTTACAAGTTCAGGCACGGATACATATGCTTCCGTAGTTGCTGCTTTGAGCTCACTCAAGGGTCCCAAGCACGGCGGTGCAAACATCATGGTAGTAAAGATGTTCAAGGAACTCGAGAGAAGCATTTCCGACTGGGAAGACAACGACGAGATCCTCGCTTATCTTGAGAGGATCCTGCACAAGGATGCATTCGACCGTTCAGGCGTAATCTACGGTATGGGACATGCGATCTACTCTATCTCAGATCCGAGAGCCCAGATATTCAAGCGTTACGTAAAAGATCTTTCTGCAGAGAAGGGCCGCACCAAGGAATTCGAGTTCTACGAAAGAGTCGAAAAACTTTCAGCAGAGCTTATCGCCGCAGAGCGCAAGATCTATAAGGGCGTATCTGCTAACATCGACTTCTACAGCGGATTCGTTTATTCAATGCTCGGCATCCCGATGGAGCTCTACACTCCCCTCTTTGCCATTGCAAGAATATCAGGATGGTCAGCTCACAGGATCGAAGAGCTCAACGGCAAGGGCAAGATCATCCGCCCTGCTTACAAGAGCGTTCAGCCTAAAGTCAAATATCACGAGATTGACAAGCGCGATTGATCTCAAAAACAACTTAATAATGCATAAAAAGGCATCTCGAAAATGAGATGCCTTTTTGTCAGTTCATGTATCCGTTTTATGATTTTTTGAATAATACATAAAAGGATGCCTTTTTATGAGGCATCCTTTTAGTAGTGTGCTTTATATGGATGAAGCTACCCGTCGATTAAGCCTCATCTTCAACCTTTCCGAAAAGGTTAAGTCTGAAGAGCATTGCCTCATCATCAGGATCGGAGCAGGAGATCTTTGCGTTGCATACGATACCGCCCTCGATAAGCTTCATGATACCAGTCATCTGGCTGAGCTTGCTCTTAAGATTGAAACGGTCACCTTCGTCTGTAAGAAGAATTACGTTTCCCTTGCACTCGTCAAGTGCCTTCATAAGTGTTGCTACGTCAATGTTGTCTAATACAAATGCTTTCATATTCTAATACCTCCTAGAGTATTGTTTTGTCCTTTTAACTTATCCCCAAGGCTTTTCCCTTGGACAGCCTAATGGTACACTTTCTCACTTTCTCAAACAATGGATTTGTTAAACAACTTGCATAATACAAAGGCCTTGTTTTTGTGCATATTGCACATAACAAGGCCTTAAAAACAATCAATCTGACAAATATGCAATTTCCCGTAAACGCATTAAATACGGGCTTTTTACGGAAATTACTCGCTGATGAGCTTTTTCGCGTACTCTGTGTTATCAAGAGTAGCAAAGTAATCGTTAAGAGTCTGTGCTCTTCTGATCTCCTGAACGGATCCGTCCTCTTTGAGAAGGAGCTCAGAACACCAGAGTCTGCCGTTATAGTTGTAACCCATGGCAAATCCGTGGGCACCTGCATCGTGAATCGCAAGGTAATCACCCATGTCGATCTTTGGAAGCATTCTGTCTACGGCAAACTTATCGTTATTCTCGCAAAGGCTGCCGGTTACATCGTACTTGAAATCGCAGGGTTCGTTTTCCTTGCCGAGAACGGTAATGTGGTGATAAGCACCGTAGATTGCAGGTCTCATGAGGTTTGAAGCACATGCGTCTACGCCGATATATTCCTTATAAATATGCTTCTCATGAACAGCCTTTGTAATGAGCATTCCGTAGGGAGCGAGCATGAATCTGCCCATCTCTGTATAGATAGCAATATCACCCATGCCTGCAGGAACAAGAACGCGCTCAAACTGCTTTCTTACGCCCTCGCCGATCACCATGATGTCATTCTCGGAATCTTCAGGTCTGTAGCCGATACCTACACCACCTGAGAGGTTTACGAATGAGAATTCGATGCCGACCTTCTGAGCGATCTCGACAACAAGCTCGAAAAGCTGTCCTGCGAGTGTCGGATAGTACTCATTTGATACTGTGTTGCTTGCAAGGAATGCATGGATACCGAACTTCTTAACGCCGTGAGCCTTAAGCTGTGTATATGCTTCAATGAGCTGCTCTTTGGTCATTCCGTACTTGGAATCACCAGGGTTATCCATGATGCCGTTGCTGAGTTTGAAAACTCCGCCGGGATTATATCTGCAGCTCATGGTCTCAGGGAACTGGGGTCCTAAGATCTGCTCAAGGAAAGGAATGTGTGTAATGTCATCGAGATTGATGATACCGCCCAGATTGGCACAAAGTGCGTATTCTCTTGCGGGTGTATCGTTTGAAGAGAACATGATCGGGCCGCCTACAGCATCGGCAAGAACAAGTTCTGCCTCTGAAGAGCAGTCAAAACCGAATCCGTAGTCGTTGATGATGTCCAGAATATAAGGGTTGGGTGTTGCTTTTACTGCAAAGAACTCGTTAAAGCCCTTATTCCAGGCAAAAGCTTCCTTTACGCGCTTGCAGTTTTCACGTATTCCCTTCTCGTCATAGATATAAAACGGTGTGTGATGTGTTTTTGCGATCTCTTCGATCTGGCTCTTAGTAACAAAAGGCTTCTTTTCCATAGTCATAACCTCTAAAAAAACATATGAGGTAAGGTAACATTTTATAAGGCGAAAAACAAGATATTTGTGCTATATTTACCCTGGAAGAAGGGTTTTCTTCAACAACAAACGTTTTATGGAGGTTTTTGATATGGATAACAGCAATATTCCTGAGGAGTATCGTCCGATATCTATGTGGGGTTATTTCGGATATGAGATCCTGTTCTCTATCCCGATCGTAGGCTTTATCTGCCTTATCGTTTTCGCACTCGGCGCAAAGAACGTAAACAAGAAGAATTTCGCAAGATCTTACTTTTGCTACACCATCATCGTATGCCTGGTCGCAATCGTAATCTTTGCCATCATGATGGCAACAGGCGCAGTTTCCGCACTGTCGGAAACATTCTGAGTCAGAAATAAGCAGCTTTATCAGACGGTTTCTTCAATAACCGTCTCGATCGCAACAGGATCTTCGTCTTGATCAAAATTACCCGTGATTCCGTAACCGGTATTCGGCACCATCTTTGAGTAGACGATATCTGCAGCAAGTACCAGCAGAAGGGTCAATGCCAGTGGCAATAAGACCCTTCTGTTTATTTTACGGATCATATTATCGAGAAGGGGCGCAAGCACGTAGATAAACGCAAGCGCGCATATTCCGAATACGAAAAGTCCCTCTGCGCAGATCCTTCCGTGCAGATTGAGGAAGTATCCGTCGTAATTCCACCACTGCGCACCAAAGATCTCTTCCAGAGCCCAACCGGTAAAATACTCCACAGTACCGCAAAGCGTGACCGCAGACACAAAGAAGATAAACGGTCTTCTGCGCACTCTTGTCAAAAGTGTAAGAACGATAAGTCCTCCAACGCCGTAGATCGGCAGCCATGGTCCGTGAAGGACGCCGCGGTTTATGAGTTTTCCTTTCATAAGGAAGTAATACAAAAGTTCCCACATCCATCCGAAATTAGAGAAGATAAAGAACATAATGACAAGAGACAGTACCGAATAGTGTCTTAAGTAATGGATATTCTCAAGTGAAGGGATCTTACGCGTTTCAGGGATTGGAGATAATCTCGAAGGATAAGACAGGCCCTTGGCTTCGCTCGCATAAGTCTGCATCTTCAGCTTCTGGGACTCCCTGTTCTCGTATTCTATCTCGTCTTTGTTGTTCCAGAGAACTACGCCAAGGTTCTTTGCAAAGAACTTCTCATGGGGAGTATCAATGCCTTCAAGTTCAACAGCCGGCTTCTTAAGTGTCTCGATAACGTCGGAATACTTTTCTTCCAGAACTTCCGTTTCTGCCGCAGCAAAGAGATACTCATCATTAAGGATCTCAGTTCCGGGAATCTTCTTATCCTTGGCATACTTTCTGACCTTTGTGTAGAACTCAGTGTAACAGCATACGAAGTAAGGATTTGCATAAAGGATGTTGGCAATGCCCAATGTAAAGGATCCGAGCACATACCAGCCCATAAGGCTCATGAACAGGGCAAAAACCTTCCTCTTATTGCCTCTCATCATTCTCCAGGACAGCTTCAATGCCTCGACAGGTCTTACATCAGGGTTCTCAGCTATGATATAAGGCACGAGGATAAGTCCGCAGTGAATAACCGGGAAAAGACCAACCGACATGATTCCGATGATCTCAAATAACGTCTTAAGAGCCATTACCAATGAGGCTCTCGTCCATCTTTTAACTCTTACGAGATAAAGATATCTCGAGAACGGCACTCTCGAATATACACGTCCCTCAAGGAATATCCTTCGGCTCACGGCTACATATACGTTACGTATGTAGATCCACGTAAATCCTGCAAACAGCAGCATACCCGTAGCAATTATGATCTGGGCGATACTTTCGGAACCGGCATACTGGACTATTATGGAATACAGGTTGGAGAAAATGGTATCTTCGACAACGTAATTTATTACCTGGTTTAAGATGCCTCTCGTTCTGCCAAACATCTCATTGACCTGTTCATTCTCAAAGCTTTTGTTATACAAGGCCTGTTCAATGCCTGTATAAAGCGAGTCTGCATCCTGGTCGATCGTGGTGTAAGCGTTTTCTATGCGCTTGATATCCTGGACACCGGTAAATTCATAAACCGCATCAATAGTGTCGGTAATAACCTGTCTTCTTACACCGATAAGGTTATCTGACGTAAGGAATTCTGACTGGATGATCAGCGCGAAAAGGCATGCCGCAACGTACATCAGATAATGATGCTTAAAATTCCTTTTGGCTTCCCGCTTGAGTTCTTTACGCGAGAAGACGAATTTACCGCTTTCTGGCTCCAGTGTAATCCACCCCCATCCTGGGCTTATTCTAACAAAAAAACTGCGCAAATCTCAATCGTTTGCGCAGTTCTTATTAGATAAATTAAATCCGGTAAAAAATCTGTTGTGAATTACATGCAGGTATATCCACCGTCTACAGGGAGGTTAACACCTGTTACGTATGTTGTTGCTGCAGAAGCAAGGAAGCAGATAGCTGTATCGAGCTCACCGTCGTTGCCGTATCTCTCGAGAGGGATCATTGTTCTTGCATTAGCCTGGAAGAACTCAGAATCCAAAGTCTCCTTTGTAAGAGGGCTGTAGAAATAACCGGGGCAGATAGAGTTAACAGTGATGCCGTACTTACCCCACTCGGAAGCAAGTGCTCTTGTAAGGTTAACAACGCCGCCCTTAGCTGCGTGATAAGGAGATGCCGGAGCAACCTTATTACCTACAAGACCATACATGGAAGCAATGTTGATTACACGGCCGTACTTTGCAGGGATCATTGCCTTCTTTGCAACTGCTCTTGCAAGTCTGAAAGTACCGAAGAGATCGATGTCGATCTCGTTCATGAACTGCTCATCTGTGATGTCTTCTGCAGGAGCAACTGCGCCTGTGCCTGCGTTGTTGACGAGAATGTCGATTTTGCCCATCTTAGCGATGATCTCATCGACTGCAGCATCAACTGCTGCTGTATCTGTAATATCAAGCTTTACTGCAAGTGTCTTTACGCCGTATGTCTTCTCAAGATCAGCGCAAACTTCTTCAAGCAAGTTCTGACGGCGGGCGATGGCTACGATATTACAGCCCTGATTTGCAAGAGCCTTTGCCATCTGAACACCAAGACCTGTGGAGCAACCTGTGATAACTGCTACTCTACCCGTAAAATCGAAAATGTTAGCCATAACTATTCCACCTTTTTTATTATTTTTGCCGGAGCTTTCCAACTCCACAAAAATTATACATAACCAATATCAGTTCATTAAATCAAAACCGTTTGCTTTTTCGAGCAAATTTGTCTCTTACTGTGTCGTTTCCATTAACTTTTAATCTCGTTTGCAAATAAACACCTGATAATGATTTTCAATTCACCATCCGTAAGGCGAACTGTCTGCAAAATGGTATAATGGCGTTACTCAATAAAAATTTACAGGAGGATCATTATCATGAAGTTTTTTAAAGGCAAGTGCGGAACAGTTGTAACCAAGCTTTTCGAGACCGAATGCGAAGGAGGTCCTCTTGAAGAACTTATTCCCAACACCACTGATGCTGCAGGCGAGAAGCACGTTCCCGTTATCAGCGTTAACGGTCAGGAAGTAACCGTCAAGGTCGGTGAGGTAGCTCATCCCATGATGGATGCACACTACATCACTTTCGTTGCACTTGAGACTGACAAAGGCGCCATAATCAGACAGCTTAAGCCCGGGCAGGAGCCCGTTGCCGTATTCACGATCGGCTCTGACGAGAAAGTTAACGCAGCTTATGAATACTGCAACCTCCACGGTCTTTGGAAGGCAGAAGCTTAATTAAAAAACTGACGGGATAAAAATGGAAAACAAGCGGATTGCAGACACAAGTAAACTTACAAGATTCGAACTGATATTTATAATATTAGCGGCAACATTGACCATTACTGTTGTCTCCGCTTGTTCTCCTCTTTATCCTTATAACCCGTGGGATGACGTAAATGTCTTTTTCGTTCTGGGACGCGGCATCATCCACGGCAAAGTCCCTTACAGGGATCTTTTCGATCACAAGGGACCTCTCCTCCACTTTATCTATGCATTGGCAGCACTGGTATCCGAACGCGCATTTACCGGTGTCTGGATCGTTGAGTGCATCTTGGCTTCCGTTTATTCCGTTTTCTCATGGAAGATCGTTAAGCTCTTTGCAGAAACCAGAAAGCACAACATCGTTCTCATGCTTTTGTTCCCCGGGATCATTTATTCTATGGGAATCTTTAACTTTGGCGGCAATGCCGAAGAGCTCTGCTTCCCTGTTATAACGGTAATGCTTTATTTCGGACTCAAAGCTATCGTTTCAGGGGACGGACTTCCGAAGAATAATGAAGCTGTAATCTGCGGCGTATTAACAGGTGTCCTGTTCTGGATCAAGTATTCATTCCTGGGATTTGTTTTAGGTTTTTGTATTTATATTTTATTAGTTGCGATCAAGCACAAAGATTTCAAAAGACTATGGTCACTGGTATGGAGATTCCTTTTGGGATTCGTTCTGATCTCGGTTCCCATCCTTGCATATTTCCTGTTTAATAATTCCATTTCTTATCTTTGGGAAGCTTATTTCCGTGTTAATCTGTTTTTGTATCATGAGACCACTGCACCAGGGCTTGCAGGCATTCCGGTCATCAAGAACATATTCATTCCGATCATGTGCACCGTCTTCACGATCAAAACGGATTATACTTTTGGTATCTTAATGCTGCTTTCGGCACTTTCTGTTTTCTTCATCGGTAAAAAGCTCCGTAAGAAGACAATCGCATTGCTCCTGATCACTTTCATTCTTTCCGAAGGCCTGATCTTCTCCAAGACCACGTTTATTTACTATTACGGTTATATACTGTGCTATGGTTTCTACATGGGGTTGATACCCTGTGTTGTTCTCATGAACAAACTTGCGGCAATGTATAAGAGGGATACACGTTTTATTCCTGTAGTTATATCTGTTGTTTTAACAGCTCTTTATGGTTTTTCTCTCATTAATTCGAAAAACATGTTTCTCATATTTGCTCCCAAGCAGAAACTACCGCAGTTCCAGCTTGCAGAAACTATCAGCAAGACACCTGATGCAAAGATTCTTGTTTATGACTTCATCGACAGCGGTTATTACACTACCTCAGGAATCTTACCGTCAAACAAGTATTTCTGTTATCTGAATATCGAGCAAAACTATCCCGAGATATTGGAAGAGCAAAACCGTCTGATAGAGGAAGGATATTTCGATTACATAGTTACCACTTACTTTTATGAAGAAGACTGGGACAATTACGAGTATGTCCAGGAAGCAGCCGGACCTTATGTAAATTACAACCGCAATTCTGTATACGAAGGTTATAAGTTATATAAAAGAGTACAGGAATAATGCATGGGCAAAACTTCACTTAAAGACAATAATAGACTCTCAAAGTATGAACTGATAATCCTGTGGATCTCAGCCGTACTCACGATAACTTTCGTATCAACATGTTCACCGCTTTATCCTTTTAATCCCTGGGATGATGCCAACTGCTTTTTTACCATAGGCCGCGGCATGGTAAAAGGACGCATTTTATATAAAGACCTGTTCGATCACAAAGGTCCTCTTCTTTATTTCATATACGCACTGACGGCTCTCATCTCCGGCAGATCATTTATCGGAGCTTGGATCGTAGAGTGCATTGCGGCAGGTATCTTTGCGGTATATTCATGGAAAACAGTTAAACTGTTTGTTTCCCCGTCAAAGAACTCTGTACTTCTCATTCCCGTTTTCATCGCAGTCGTCTACACGTCCAAGATGTTTAACTTCGGCGGCAATGCAGAAGAACTCTGTTTTCCTCTTATCACGATCGCTTTGTATAAAGGTCTCAAAGCTGTCGTCAAGGGCGACGGTCTTCCTGAAAAAGCAGATGCCTTGATCTGCGGCATACTTGCCGGCGCTATTTTCTGGGTCAAATATACATTTGTCGGATTCTTTGCAGGCTTCTGCCTTTTCATTATTGTTATGGCAATAAAGCGCAAGGCCTTCTTAAAGCTCTGGTCACTTATCTGGAGATTTATCACCGGACTCATAATCATTACCATACCGGTACTCTTATATTTTGTCTTCACTAACTCACTTAATTATCTTTGGGAATCCTACTTCTATGACAATATGGCCTTCTATCTCATAAAGGGCGAGTCATCAAATCCCATCACAGGAATACCGGTTATTGAGAATATCGTGGTTACGTTCTACTGCCTTATTAATTCTTCACTGGATTACCCTTCATTCGGCATACTGATGCTGCTTTCTGTTGCATCTGTTTTCTTCGTCGACAAGCAGCACAAGCTGAAGACCGCACTGTTGTTCCTGGGTTCATTCCTGCTTGCAGCAGGTTTCGTTTTCACTAGACCGGTATACATTTACTATTACGGATATATCCTTTGTTACGGATTTGGAATGGCAGCAATACCCTGCGTAAAACTGTTTGTCCTCATTGAAAAAGCCGCCGAAAAGAATTTATCAAGATTAAAAGCCATCGTTCTTATCGTACCTGTATTTGCATTCGCATTTACTATCTTCATGTGTAAGAACATGTACCTTATCTTCAAGCCTAAAGATTTTCTTGCCCAATTCCGCATGGCAGAAACGATCAATCAGACTGAAGATGCAAAGATACTGACTTACGACACAATGGATGCGGGCTTTTATACTGCAGCAGGACTTCTTCCGAGCAACAGATACTTCGGACCCGGCAAAAACCTTGAGAATAACTTTCCTGACATTAAGGAACAAAAAGACAGGCTTATTGAAGAAGGCTACTTCGACTATATCGTAACCACATATTTCCTTGAACCGGAATGGGATAATTATGAGCTGGTACAGGAAGAGGCTGACCTTTATATCGACTACACCGGCGAACCTATCCTCGACGGTCACAAACTCTACAAGAGGATCTGATCGTTATACCACCTGGAAAATATAAAACTTAAGATAATCCGTCTCAGGAACGTTCCAGAGTATCGGATGATCGGGAGCCTGCGTCCTTGCTTCGATCTGTCTTAAGCTTACGCTCGCATCTCTTGCAGCAGAAGCAAGCATCTTCCTGAAGAGTTCATCCGTCATGAAATGAGAGCATGAACATGTAGCAAGATAACCGCCTCGCGGAAGCAGCTTCATCGCCTTGAGATTGATCTCCTTATATCCCCTGCCCGCCGAATCCACAGTGTCTCTGGACTTCGTAAAAGCCGGCGGATCAAGGATTATGTAGTCGTATGTGTGATCTTTCCTTGCTGCCATATTCGTCAGCAGCTCGAAAACGTCCTCACAGACATAATCGATCTTATCCTGAAGTCCGTTTCTTACTGCATTCGCTTTAGCCATCTCCACAGCCTGTGAAGATATGTCGACACTCGTTACGTGCTTTGCGCCGTTATAAGCGCAGTTAAGGCCGAATGAACCCGTATGTGTAAAACAGTCAAGTACGGTCTTGTCCTTTGCGATCTTTGCAGCAGCAAGCCTGTTATATTTCTGGTCGAGGAAAAAGCCCGTCTTCTGTCCGTTCTCGACATCAACAGAATACCTGATCCCGTTTTCCGTTATCTCGGTAAGGCAGGAATGATCGGCACCACCGTACCAGCCTTTGCCAAGTTCAAGACCTTCCTTGCTCCTTAAAGCAAGATCATTTCTCTCGTAGATTCCTTTAAGCGGCTCGCCTATCTCCTCAAAGACAGTCATAAGCGCTTTATAGATAACATCCTTATTGAGCTCGATTCCGAGACATGCGATCTGTGTTACGGCAATATCGCCATATCTGTCGCACGTAAAACCCGGCATCTGGTCTGCTTCGCCGTGAATTATCCTGCAGCATTTGAAGTCATCACCCGGCATGACAGTCTTACGGTACTGAACCGCATAAAGGATACGTCTGTACCAGAATTTCTGATCGAAAACATCGTTGCTGTTGCGTGATATGATCCTGACAGCGATCTTTGACTGGGGATTATAAAAACCTGCACCCTGCCAGCTGGATCCTTCAAAACAGTCAACTATACAGCCGTCCGTGATATCACCTTCAGACGATACTATCTCGTCTCCGTATACCCACGGATGTCCGCTCTTCAATGACCTTGCGGCCTTTGATGTTATGCCAAGTTTAGGAAATGCTCTTTCTGACTTCATCTTGCTTTTATTGCTTCCTTATCAAGCCCACGGATCCTGAGACTTAGGTGCTCTGATCATTGCAAGAAGCATCTGGTCTTCAATGAACCACTGATTGGTGGAAACCTTATGACGGAGCAGGATATGACGCTTTGTATCAGCTCCGGAAGACGAGATGAAGATCTTCATTCTGCCGTCGATCTCCTGGTCATAGCCCTTCTCTGTTTCAACCGTATAAGGCATTGTGGGAGTATAGTCATTATCGGGTGATGTTCCCTTGAAGAAGGAACGTACGATATGTTCACCGTCAGCCATTCTGTCAGCAAGGAACTGCTTCTCATATGTGGATAATCCATAGGGACCTTTAAGATATTCAAGCATCTCATATGTCTCATCTTTATTGACATAGTAGTGCATCATTACCGCAAGAAACAGAGCTGCACCATATTCAGGTTCATTAAGTGATGCCTGGGGCATAGCCTTAAGCTCTTCAAGATTATTGGGAAGCTTATCAAAAGTAATGATCATAGGATTATCCTCCATATTTCTTTATCAGGGTTTTACCCACCACAAGATTATAACATTAAGACCGGGCATTCGCTTAAACATATGCCCGGTCTTAATCATACGGAGATTCCCATCATATCAAACAGCACTGCGCTTTTCTGAAGGGATGTCATAAGCTGTAATGACGGCACCGAAGTCATCGACTATCTTCTTTACCTTGCCGCTGCCCATACCATAGTTGCTGCATACGTAATTCACTGAAACATGCTCATTGTAACGGAGGATCACGATACAGGCATTCTCAATGCTGCTCTTCATAAGTGAGTCAACCTTCTCCCAAAATGTACCGGCACAGACAGTACTCCGTATTGTTTTGGTATCAATGGGAAGGAGCTTTATGCCGAGCTTCTCTTCATAATATCTTCTTACAAACTCACACGCCTTACGGACATAGCGCCTTATTGTCCTGTGGGTATAGTAAGTCTCTTTGGCGACTGTCTGCTCGGAACTTCTGGACTCAAGATATGCAATAGCCACCTTATACTCGTAGTCCTTCATATTGTCAGCAGCATAAGCAAGAGCATTATAGATATTGTCTCTTATGCGCGCATAAATAACAGCGTATTCTGCGTATCCGTTATCAGCAAGCTTTCTTACTGCCATATCGATCATGTTTGGTCTTCTGAAAATATCCTTTACCGTGCAATTAAATTCGATCATAAAAATACTCCTAAATACCATCAAGGTTTGCTACAATAGAACAAACATTCGTTTTCTTATGGGGTTATGATACCAAATCTTCAGCCGTAAGTAAATGATAGTTTTCGAACATAAAATCAATATATTGTGTTTTGACAGTCGCAAATGGTTGTATTATCTCTATTTTATATTTAGGCATTGAGTTATATCTTGTATTTAACAAAAAGTTTTTACAAATAAACCTGCAAAGCAGTTTTTTGATGATACAATTAATGTATTAACCAATATTCGAGGGCTTTATGAGGGTACGTTATCTTTCAGAGTTGATTGTGATATCCCTAATATTGGTGGCAATGATAATTGCTACGGTTTTCAAACGGAAAAAATTTCTCGAGAAGACCGCCTCCAGTCTTTTCAATGTTTTACTCTCGATTATCATTCCGCTTGCAGGAAATATTCTTGCATTGTTCACCGATCTTGATTATATTGCCGAAGCCGGATATACAGTTATGCATCTCGGTGAATGCTTCCTGCTCTATAATCTGATGATATTCATTACTGATTACTGCGGCTTCAGATACAGGCGTTCTCCGGTTCAGATCATAACGATCGTTCTTCTCTCGCTTGTTTCATTATCTCTATTCCTTAACCCGGTATTTCATCATATGTTTACTACTAAGGTTTACTCATTGCCTGAAGGAGGAACTTACTTCGGAATAGCACCGGGCTGGGCAAAGCTATTGTGTTTCTGTCTGCTTGAATCTTATCTTGTACTCATGATCGCAATTCTTATTGACAAGTGTCTGAAGATATCCTCTGCATATATCGAACGCTATATCGTCATTATTTTCGCGATAGTCGCATATATGGTTTTCTTCTTCGCGTCATTTTCCAACAGCCCGGTCAATAAATCGCTCATCGGATATATCATCTGCGGATTCCTGCTCTTCCTCTTCACTTTCATTTACAAGCCGGCATTTATCAAAAGAAAACTTGCTGACTCGGTTGTCGGAAACCATATCGACGGTATCATCTTCTACGATACTGACGTAAACGCGCTTTATGCCAATGACAGAGCTTATGAGATCCTTCACATAGGATCAGGCGATCCGGATAAGTGCACCGACAAGCTGATCGAAGTTATGGGCGGCGGCGATCTCGGTGTTGATTTCGACATATCAACGCGTTTCAAAGACAGCGAAGACGAAAAATATACATATATCCGCATCACTCACCGTTTGATGAAAGATAAAAGGAATCTGGATGTTGGCTCCTTCTTCTCCATTCATGACAACACAGAGCAGGTAGAACAAGACGAAGAAAGACAATATCTCGCTACACACGATGTTCTTACCGGCCTTTCAAACCGTATGAGTTTTGAAGAACAGGTCAGGGAGATCATTAACGCTAATCCCAATGAATCCTACATAATGCAGGTATCGGATATCAATGACTTTAAACTTATTAACGATATCTATGGCAGAGATAAAGCTGATGAAATCCTCAAAAAGATAGGAAACGATCTCAAAGAATTTGCTCATCCCGGTTCTGCATTCTGCAGATGGAGAGGAGACATTTTCTGCGCATTCCTCAAGAAATCTACTCTCAATATCGAGGCTCTGGAAAAACAGATCATGGATACATGGACTTCTTCAGGAATCATCAATTCTCCCGTAATCATTCACGTAGGTATTTTTGAGCCCTCTGATGAAGATAAGAATCTTTCAGTAAGCGCAATGGTCGACAGGGCACAGCTTGCAATCTCCGGAATAAAGAACGATTACAACCGCTGCGTAGCCGTATATGATGACAATCTCAGAAAAGACAAACTCTGGGAACAGCAGATCACAGCAGAACTTGATTCAGCTCTGAAGGATGGTCAGATCATTCCGTATCTGCAGCCTCAATACCATGCAGACGGACATCTTGATGGCGGTGAAGTACTTGTTAGATGGAAGCACCCACAGGAAGGTCTCATTCCTCCTTTCAGGTTCATTCCTATCCTCGAAAAGAACGGTATTATTGCCACAGTAGACAAATACATCTGGAGAAAAGCCTGTGAGATCCTGGCCGGCTGGGCAAAGCGCAAAGACGGTCATGAGAAACTCAGCCTCTCGATCAATATCTCACCTAAGGATTTCTACTTCATGGATATTTACGAGGTCATCACCTCGCTCGTAAAGGAGTATGATGTAAGCCCCCGTCTTCTTCATCTTGAGATAACGGAAACATCCGTCATGAATAATGCGACCGAACACATCAAGACAATCAACAGACTTCGCGATTACGGATTTACCGTAGAGATGGATGACTTCGGAAGTGGCTATTCATCACTTAACATGCTTAAAGATATGCCTGTAGATATTCTCAAGATCGACATGGTATTCCTCGGCAAGACAGATGATTATAAAAAGTCCAAGATAATCCTTAACAGCATCGTCGACATGGCAAACAATCTCGATATGCCTCAGATCACTGAAGGCGTTGAGACCAAAGATCAGTTCGACATGTTAAAAGAGATGGGATGCAAACTGTTCCAGGGTTACTTCTTCTCAAAACCTGTTCCACTCGAAGAATTCGAGAAGCTTCCTTTGATCTGGGAATAAAGCTGCATTAAATGCATATTAATGCATGCGCAGTATTTCAATAATCAATGCAAAACGGTAAGTGTTGTTAGGATATACGTAAACACAAAAGTGGAAGTCCGTGTCATTATTAGGATCCTTTTTGACAAGCGGGAGCTCATCCTGAGAAACTTCATACCTTACGATATATTTGTCCTTAATATCCTTTGCGTCCTCTCCGGTACCGTTATTTACAGCATTTTTGACAGCCTGTTCACAGCCTGCAGGTAATGCCTGGCAGAGCTTATCTATACTGCTGTATTTTTTGGTTTCAAAAGCATAATAGGTGCTGCCGTGATAATTGATCATTCCATATCTGTCTGACACATATGCATATTGAGGCATGCATGCTTCCTCAGCATGGAAAACGGTATCGACTTCCTCCATCTTGTTAAGGTAATTGGCAATTTGAATACCGAAAAAGAGAACGACAGACAAGAACAATACCGCTACAACTATCAGCACTTTACGGATCTTCATATAACTTTCCTCCCTGATATCATTCCCATACTCGCCAACTTACTATAGCGCACTTAATCAGTCTTTAATTAGAAACATCACCGTTATAGTACAACGTATATACGGCATCCTTCTGTTCTTCTCCCATTATGGTAACGATAACACTTTCTTCGCTCCACTCGACGTTCCAATTAGATTCACACATGGATTTTCCGTCATTGGACAGCGAAAAATCAACACTGCAGATCTTTTTGTTATTGTTATCCTTTAAAACGATCCTTCCGTCCTGAGAGCCAAACGGCCAATCCGGACTGCTTGTTGCCTGCAGTTCAACAACATACTGCCCGTTGGTCTGAGTATCTTTCGTACGGGGGATATGATCGACTATTTCTATGAGAACCGGAATAGCGGCAATATGAAGTATTATTACTGCAAAGGTGATCAAAAACGCTATAAGACATCCGTGAGATTTCGGTTTTGATTCAATAACTTTTATATCTGTTTGATCGTCCATACTTTACCTTTTTCTGATCTTGATTGATGAGTTCTCTCCGGAAATTACAGTCCCGCACTAAATGAATAAACATTACTCTTTCCGAGTCTGTCGATTATGCGTATTTGCGAGTAATCGTAGCCCAAACCGGGAACTGTTATAGTGCCTTCCAATTCTTCATCCGAAACCACATATCCTTTTACTGACTGAAAAAATACATCCACGACAATAATCACCATATCATCTTCAACCAGATATACAAAGTAATGCTGAACATCATCGTATTTATCGATTGCTTTATGTAAATAGCTGTTTTTATCAGCCAATTCATAGATTTCAGTCATGCTGATATCATACGGGGTTTCCACTTCATCACTTGAGTAGTTTTCATTTACGACCGCTGCTATTTCGGTCATAACTTCTTCCCGTTTATTAATTGGCATCATAAATTTGCAGGATGAAAGCAATACGCTCACACCAAGCGTAAATACCAAGATAATAGTTTTCTTCTTTAATTCTCTCATTTCAATCTCCTATTATTAAAATTTACCATTCCGTTCTATTATCCTTACCATTATTAAAACCGTATATTAGCCGGGAGCCTGTTTTTCCGGCGACTCCCGGCATTTATTTATGCACCTATCGATACGAGAACACCTGACAATAAGCAAATCGCTATGTAAGATATCGAAGTGAATATGACTCCGGCTCTGAAGTGCGGCTTGCCGCGGTGTACTGTCGCGATAGTAAGTCCTGCAGCAAACCCCAGTGCAAGAGTTCCCCACATCGCCAGGATCCTCTTAGGAGTATATCCGTAGATGCTGTAGTACAGACCAAGCTTGCTCATTGCGATAACCGCAAAGATTATGCTCTCTGACATAAGGAGTGTGACAAGTATCTTGGCAGGAACTGCGAACTTGCCGTTCTGATCAGATTTACCGAACATAATGATCGCCAAATAGACGCACATGTTTACAGCCATTATTCCGACGAGCTCGAAAAATCCTTCCCTGGCATAATGTGATACCAGCATTCCCTCAGGAACGTCGCCTACAAAGCCTCCGAGCATATATGCGAGTCTTTTTACGAAGAACAGTGCATAAAGCGCTACAAACACGCCTGCGGCTATATAGACTATGGTTGCGGATACAGTCTTTCCCTTGCCGATAAACTTGCCAAGTTTTGAACCGACTCTCTTCTCCCTCTCACCGTCTGATTTCGCGCTTCTGGACATAAGGCCGTAAAGATAGAAACAGACAGGAACGGCAAATATCGCTCTCGGAATGATCTCATAGATTTCCAGTTCGTTCAGATATTTTTCGAGATTCGAGAACAGATTGCTGAAGAACATTCCTATATCCTCGTCTATCGATGCCATGAGACTTACCGCTATGATAAGAAGCACAAGCATTACGGGGATAAAGATGATAAGACCTACCGGGTTTTTCCTTGGTGCTCTTACTTCACCTTCAACAGGATCAGGTCTCTTAAAGCATTTCCAGTCAACAACAAAATTCGGGAATCCTGCAAATGACTTAACATAGAATCCGTGAATAAGGTCGGCCGGAATAAAGCCTGATGTCTTCCCTCCGAGCAGTATCTCATTGGAGATAAGAACCGAGTATACCGCGCAAAGATGCATTGCAAATACGGATAATGCCTCATTGGGTCCGAACGTTGCTGTAAGACCTGAAAGAAAAGTCATCGCATACCAGAAGAACGTTTCTTTCGAAGGGTTAGCGTTAATGCCTCTCCTGCCCCTTCTCACGATCTCATTTACTGCGATGAAGAGCAGGGCGATTATGGGGTATGCCACTGACCAGGTAAGAATGTTGCCATCTATCAGAAACTCGTTCCCTGATGGCAGCATAAGCCTTACATAAGCGTATGCTAAAGGATAGGCCAGGATAACTCCCAGCCTTTGGAATATGATTTTTTTGTCCACTTGGAATCAGTCCTCTCTAAACTCGAGAATGTCTCCGGGCTGGCAATCCAGCGCCTTACAAATATCGTTTAACGTCGAGAATCTTACGGCCTTGGCTTTCTGGTTTTTAAGTATTGAAAGGTTAGCCTGTGTTATTCCGATCTTCGCAGCGAGTTCGCCGGAGGAGATCTTACGTTTTGCCATCATTACATCAAGATTTACAATAATCATATTTGTCTCCTCCTTTCCTTAAATAGTAAGATCCATTTCTTCTTTCATTGTAATCGCTTTTGCGAAAACAACTCTGATGCTCAAAACAACAAGTGCCATAAAAAGAGCTACTACCGATAAGATCCAGCATCCGTTCCAGATAAAGCCACCTACGACGCAGTCTACGGCAATACCTACAAGAGATGCCGTAATGATCGTCATGAGCTTTGTGTTCTCTCTGTCAAAGACCTTGTCCTTGCTCATGTTGTGAAGCATCTTATATAACGGAATGAGAACTACATAACCGCCGATGGTACCAAGATAGAATACCACAATAAGTGCAATTACCAGCCTGATATCAAAAACTTCTGCCCAGCAATAAGCTATATATTTAGTAATGATAACTCCGAAAACGTCTGCTACTACAGCCATGGCAGTGAAAAGAATTGTCGCTATCTTTGCCCACCTGAGTATAACGTCATCATATCGCATATAATCTTCCTCCCTAAAATAGAATAAGCATGCCTTATGCCAGTATACTAACACAGGCTTTTTCGTTTTTCAAGAGTTTTTTATCGTTTTTCGATATATTTTTCTTGTTAGACATTTCAGAGAGGAAATGAAACGGGAGCCTGGCATATCAGACTCCCGTATATTATCAGTATTCTCAGATGTAAACTCAGTTTCTGATCCAGTCTACCGTGATCTCACGTACCTCAAGGTTATCTCTCTTCTTAATGTATTCGGGAGCAACCTGCGGGAACATGGCGCAGCTTAAGATGTCCTCTTCAGACTTTGCAATATCGCTATACTGCTCTTTGATGGATTCAAGCTCAGGCTTTAACTGGTCAGCAGGACGGCAGGAAAGGACCTCGTCATCACCTATTGCCATCTTTCTGACTTCCTCATTTACCTTACCCGGAAGCTCACCGTATTCGCCGCGGAGAAGACCCTTGGACTCTTTGGTAAATGTCTTATAACGTCCCATAAGCGTATTGAATACGGCCTGCGTGCCTACGATCTGGCTCGTAGGAGTTACGAGCGGAGGATAGCCGAAGTCTTCCCTGACTCTCGGAACCTCAGCAAGAACCTCATAAAGACGGTTCTCGGCATTGGCCTGCTTAAGCTGTGAGATAAGGTTTGAGAGCATTCCGCCCGGAACCTGATAAATAAGCGTATTGGGATCTACACGTAGAACCTTGGAACTGATAAATCCCTCCTTCTCCATCTTCGCAGCAACACCTCTGAAGTGAACTGCAGCATCGTTAAGCTTATTAAGATCAAGACCGGTATCTCTGTCTGTACCTGCAAGCGTTGCAACGAGTGATTCTGTTGCAGGCTGCGAAGTACCATTAGCAAAAGGAGACAATGCACAGTCAACGATATCAACGCCTGCCATTGCAGCCATGAGATATACCATTGAACCTGTACCTGTCGTGTTATGGGTATGAAGGTGGATCGGAATGGTTACCTTCTCCTTCAGTTTCTTAACAAGGCTGTAAGCATCGTTAGGAAGCAAAAGGTTTGCCATGTCCTTGATGCAAATCGTATCAGCGCCCATCTGCTCAAGTTCTATTGCCTTCTTAACGAAATATTCCTCGTTATGTACGGGGCTTACAGTATAGCTCATTGCGGCTTCGACCATTCCGCCGTACTTCTTTACTGCCTTGATGGATGCCTCCATGTTGCGGACATCGTTTAAGGCGTCGAAAATACGCACTACGTCAATACCATTTTCGATGGACTTGCGGCAGAACGCATCGACCATGTCATCTGCATAGTGGCGGTAACCCAAAAGGTTCTGACCGCGCAGGAGCATCTGGAGTTTTGTATTAGGCAACGCTTTGCGGAGAGTCCTTAATCTTTCCCACGGATCTTCACCGAGGAATCTCATGCAGGCATCAAATGTAGCTCCGCCCCAGCATTCAATTGACCAGTAACCGATGCTGTCCAAGACTTCACATGCAGGAAGCATGTCTTCCAGCTTCATTCTGGTTGCCGCCTGTGACTGATGCGCATCTCTTAAGATCGTATCAGTGATCATCAAAGGCTTTTTAATCTCGAAAAGTTCACTCATCAAAGAACCCTCACTTAACTTCGAACAATACGTCACCGCCGGCAACTGTACCGCCTGCAGTGCAGTTAACGGAAGCAAGAGTTCCTGCTACGGGAGCGGTGATCTCGTTTTCCATCTTCATAGCTTCGAGAATGAGAACAACATCGCCTGCCTTAACTGCATCACCCTCATTCTTGAGGATCTTGATGACAGTACCGGGCATCGGTGCAACTACAGAACCTGAAGATACTGCTGCGGGCTTTGAAGCTGCCTTGGGAGCTGCTGCAACAGGTGCAGGTGCAGCGGGTGCGCTCTGTACTTTTACAGGCTGTACGGGAGCGCCATTGCTTCCGATAAGCTCAACATCCATCTCATATGTCTTGCCTTCAACTGTAATACGATATTTGCTCATTTTGTTATTCTCCTAATTGATATTTATGATAAGAAATCTTGTTGTCTTCAATATACTGCTCAAGACTGCTCTTTTTAGCTTCCTTGAAGGAACGTACGATAACGTGATTTGTATCAACGCCGTTCTCTTCTGCTATTGCAGCAACTGCCATTGCCACGATCAATGATTCTTCCACAGGCTATTCCTCCTTAGAGCGGGATATTGCCATGCTTCTTATAGGGCAATGAACGTTCTTTTGTCTTAAGCATGTTGAATGCTTCTGAGATCTTGGATCTTGTCTCTTCAGGAAGGATTACTTCATCGACATATCCGTGCTCTGCAGCAATGTAAGGATTCATGAACTTGTCGTTATATTCATTGAGGAGTTCTTCCTTCTTTGCAGCAGGATCTTCGGCATTCTCGATCTGCTTCTTACCGATGATGCTTACAGCACCTGAAGCACCCATAACAGCGATCTCAGCGATAGGCCATGCATAAACAACGTCAGCGCCTGTGCCTTTGCTGTTCATCGCGATATAAGCTCCGCCGTATGCCTTTCTCATGATGAGACTTACCTTCGGAACCGTAGCTTCGGAATAAGCATAAAGGAGCTTAGCGCCGTGACGGATGATACCGCCGTGTTCCTGCTGTGATCCAGGCAGGAATGCCGGAACGTCAACCAGTGTAAGGAGCGGGATATTGAAGCAGTCGCAGAAACGGATAAAGCGTGATGCCTTATCTGATGCATTGATCTCCAACGAACCTGCCATGTACAAAGCCTGGTTTGCGATGATACCGATAGTCTCACCGTCAAGACGGCCGAAGCCGATGATGATGTTCTTTGCAAATGATTCCTGGATCTCAAAGAAGCTGTTCGCATCTACAAGAGAATTGATAACGTTTCTGACGTCATAAGCCTTCTTTGAATCAGCAGGAACGATCGAACTTAGTGAAGCACTGTTATCTACTGCCGTGCCGGGAACTGTCATGGAATCGTCGAGATTGCACTGGGGGAGATATCCCAAAAGCTGACGCACGCCGTTAAGGCATGAGAGATCATCAGGATAAACAAAGTGTGCAACACCTGACGTTGAGCTGTGAACTGCAGCACCGCCGAGATCTCCTGAGGAGATGACCTCACCTGTAACAGACTTAACGACTGCAGGTCCTGTGATGTACATCTGGCTGTAGTCAGTCATGAAGATAAAGTCTGTGATTGCAGGAGAATAGCAAGCACCGCCGGCACAGGGTCCCATAATTACAGAGATCTGAGGGATAACACCAGATGCGATCGTATTGCGGTAAAAGATATCAGCATAACCTGAAAGGCTGTCGATACCCTCTTCTATCCTTGCTCCGCCACTGTCATTGATGGAAATAAAAGGAGCCTTCATCTCCATAGCCTTATCCATGGCTCTGCAGATCTTCATTGCGTGAGCTTCACCCAATGAACCGCCTCCTACCGTAAAATCCTGAGACGATGCGAAAGCAAGTCTGCCGTGAATATATCCGTAACCCGTAACTACACCATCACCGGGTTTCTTTTTCTTTTCCATTCCGAAATCACTGCAGCGTGATGCGATCTGGTCGTTGATCTCAACGAATGTGCCGTCATCGAAAAGAGCTTCCATTCGCTCTCTTGCAGTCAACTTGCCGGATGAATGCTGTTTTGCAATTCGGTCCGGACCGCCTGCAGCAGCCACGTTCTCCCTGCGCTGGTTGAGCTGGCTGATACTGTCCTGCCATTTCTGATCCATTATCAACTAATCCTCCAATAGAATACTTTGGATAATATAACGATATACATTATATTCATTTTATTTTGATTATCAAACTATTTTATTTGATTTTTTGAATAAAGATAGTAATAAGTACACATATTCTTATGTGATTAATACTCGGTACGCACCGAATCCAGACCGTATATCTCTTTGAATCTTCTCTCGTCTTCAGAAGATCTGATCACCATGACCTCAACAAAGTGACCGTCCTTCTTATTCTTGAAGCCGGCAGTTTTCTCACCGGTGCAGATGGAACTCCTGATAACGGCATACTGCGTCTCAGGATCAAACTTTATCTCATCTTTCAGATTCTTCTCGCGTTTAAACAACCGCATAATAAAACCGGTCCGTATCAGGATAATTGGATTATAACACGCAAAGCTTAACTGCTCTTTATCCGAGAGCTACATCGAGAGCCATCATGAGACTGAAGCCTACCGCAAAAGAGATGACACCGATATTGGAATGCTTTCCCTGGCTCATCTCAGGGATCAGTTCTTCAACGACCACATAAAGCATCGCGCCTGCAGCAAACGAGAGCAGATACGGCATCGCAGGAACAACCAGGCCTGCGATCAGCACAGTGAGCCCTCCGAAAACAGGTTCTACTGCTCCGGAAAGAACACCCAGAACAAATGACTTAGGTTTACTTTTACCTTCCGAAAAAAGCGGCATCGAGATTATCGCACCTTCAGGGAAATTCTGAATGGCAATACCTAATGCAAGAGCCAGTGCACCACCTGCAGTTATATGTGCGGATCCGCTCATGAGTCCTGCATATACGACGCCTACAGCCATACCTTCAGGAATGTTATGAAGCGTAACTGCCAATACAAGCATAACTGTACGCGTCAGCTTACTCTTGGGACCTTCCACCTGGTTTATGTGAACATGAAGATGCGGGATTATATGGTCAAGTAAGAGAAGGAACAGTATTCCGAGCCAGAAGCCAATGAACGCCGGGAGAAAAGCAAACCGTCCTTTATCAGAAGACTGTTCAATGGCAGGAACGATAAGACTCCATATGGAAGCAGCTACCATTACGCCTGCCGCGAATCCTGTCAGCGCCCGCTGTATGCCTTCCTTAAGATCCTTCTTGAGAAAGAATACACAAGCCGCGCCTGCGGCAGTACCGATGAACGGGATAAGGAGACCCAGTATGATTGTCTTTAACATTTCTATACCTTCTTCAGATAACCGAGCTTACCGTGTTCAATGCATAATACATAATCACAGCACATTTCAATGAGTTCCGGATCATGTGTTGCCACAAGTACAGTATTACCTGAATCAGCAAGCCTTTTCAATAGTTCTCCGACTTTTTCCATATGTGAGAAATCCAGTCCTGATGTAGGCTCATCGAAGAGCATGAGTTTTGCATCGGCTGCAATGGCGGATGCTATGGCAACTCTCTGCTTCTGCCCTCCCGACAAAGCCATCGGATGCTTGTCCTTAAATTCCAATATGCCGAGACTGTCTAAGATCTCATCGCAGCGTTCCTTGTCGTCTTCGTTCATTGAAAGAAGGACTTCGGATTCCACGCTGTCAGTAAACAGCTGATGATTTACATCCTGCATTACCATATAACTCAGTTTAAGTCTTTGTTTTCCTTTATATTCTTTTCCGTATGCTTCGATAACGCCTTTGCATTCTTTCTCAAGACCGCATACGCACTTAAGGAAAGTCGACTTGCCTGTTCCGTTCTTACCGATAACTCCGATAACGGCCCCTTTGGGCAGAACAAGCCTGGGAATGCATAAGCTTAAGTTCGGATCATCTTCTTTAAAGCTCTTCTTCCAGAAAAGATACGGGTTCAGATGATAAGAAAAATAAAAATCTTTTAGGACGATACCTTCTTCGTTTTCAGGAAGATCAGTTACCTTGTCACAATCACCATCGCATTCACAGTCTCCATTGCATGACGGCGACAGGATATCGGGTACGACAAGTGGCCTGAGCTTAAGTTCATTGATCTTTTCGCTGTCAAAAGATGCGAATCCGGAACCGCTCCATTCGTGAGCTATATTACCAGAATCCATATAGATGACCCGGTCAACAAGTTCTTTCAGATACCAGAGCCTGTGTTCGGAAATAACTATAGTCTTTCCCTGTGATTTCCAAAGAGCTATCTGATCGCGAAGTTTTGCAATAGCCCCCTGGTCAAGATTTGACGACGGTTCATCCAGAAGTATTATCTCAGGCAATAACGCAGATACGGATGCACAAGCGATGCTCTGCTTCTCTCCTCCCGAGAGTTCGAAAAGGCTTCTTCCGAGAAGTTTTCCGATATGCATCTGATCCACAATACTTTTCTTGCGTTCCAGGATCTCCTTGGGATCAAGACCGATGTTCTCAGGTCCGAAAACGATCTCACCGTCTGTATCGACTGAGAAGAACTGGCTTCTGGGATTCTGGAAAACCGTACCGACTACACCTGCAAGTTCATAGAGTTCAGTCTTGGCAATATCACGATCGGCCACAGTAACTTTTCCTTCCAGAGTTCCCTGGTAGTAATGCGGTATAAGGCCGTTTATAAGTCTTATTATCGTCGTCTTTCCGGAGCCCGATGCACCTGTCAGAAGAAGCGTCTCGCCTTTAGACACATTAAGTGAGATGTCATTCAGGAGTCCAAATTCAGAACCCTTATATTTAAAACTTACATGTTCAATGCTTATTATGTTCTCACTCATAAGAAGTACTTAAACACCACGAAGATTCCTGCCACGGCAGTAAATGCGATTATGAGAAGCCAGTCAATAAAACGGAGTCTTAATTCTTCAACGCTGGTCCTCTTTACCTTTCCGCCAAGGCCTCTTGTTATTGCAGCTGCGGACAACTCGTCTCCTATGTTTACGCATGAAAAGAGCAACGGGATCATCCGGTATTCGATCATCTTTGCAGCGTTTCCTCCGCCTAAAGCAATACCTCTCATCTTCATTGCGTCACTTATAGATGCGTATTCTTCCTTGATAGTCGGGAAGAATCTCATGACAACCGCCAGAGATATAGCAATGCCGTCAGGAACCTTCATCTTCTGCATAGCCGACATGAACTCATCGATCTTTGTAGTCCTGATCACATACCAGGCAGTTATAAAACACGGCAAAAACTGGACAACAATACCGCTGTAACCTATAAGAAGCGACTTGAATAATCCGGTTGATTCCTCCGAGAGAAAAGCAAATGTCAAAACAAGAGCCGCAATATACAGGAACGCAAATCCGAACGCACTCGTGTATTTCTTCTCGATTATGAGAAGAATGATCGGGATCAGCGTCATGGCTATCTTTAAGCCCCACAGAAAAGGTGTCGTGGCGCTCAGCATGACAACCGCCGAGACGATCAGGATCATGTAAAACTTTGTTCTCGGATCAAGCTTCATCAGACGATTCCGGCCTTCTCAAAGTGCTTCTTAACCACTGCCTTTCCGATAAGTGCGCCAAGGCAGCCGAATACAAAGCAGAGGATCAGGAGAACACCGATCGTTTTGTAATTGATCGCAAGGAAAAGGTTATTACAGTATTCAGCTGAATATCCTTCGTCTAAAAGATCCTGACGATAGGATTCTGCTGTGACAATGACCGGGAAATAGTTCGCACAGATCCAAAGGCAGAACACACCATAACTGATCATGGTCTTTTTGAAGCTCTTATATTTTCCCGACTTAGCAATAAGATCAGCGATAACACCTGCAATGATGATAAGAGGAGCACCCAGGAAACCCATTCCCAATACGAACATCATAATCGCAATAAGTATCGACATAATTGTGATCATGCCGAATTTTTGAACCTTTGTGTAAAAGAGCATCATGGGGATGGCTCCTACCAAAGGGATCATTATAACGTAGGATGCCACGATGAACGGATGAATGTATCCGAGCATTCCACAAGCGAATTCGACCACTAAGATGATCGCCGTAAAAATACCAACGGTAATAAAATCTTTTGCTTTTAACTTGTTACTTGTGTCACTCATATATATTTCTCCTTTTATATCTTCCAGCTGACAGCCTGTTTTCTTCCGGTAATGAATTTCTTATAGATGCCGTCTTCCTTCATCAGTGAATCGTGCTTGCCTTTCTGAACTATGCGGCCTTTATCAATAACGACAATCTGGTCTGCATTCTGTACAGTCTTTAACCTGTGCGCGATCATGATGATCGTCTTTTCCCTGGTCAGGTTTTCTATGGCTTCAGTAAGTTCTTTCTCACTCTCAGGATCCACATTTGCCGTGGCTTCATCAAGGATGATGATCGGCGAATCTTTCAAAATCGCTCTGGCTATCGCAATTCGTTGCTTTTCACCGCCTGATATCGTTGCTCCGCCTTCTGCAAGAACAGTTTCATAGCCATCCGGGAGCGACATAATAAAGTTATGGCAGGATGCCTTTTTCGCTGCTTCGATTACTTCCTCCATCGGAGCATCAGGTCTTCCGAAGCGGATATTATTTGCGATGGTATCCTCGAATAGATATACCCTCTGGAACACGAAACTGAAATTCTCCATAAGCGAATCAAAGCTGTATTCCCTGACGTCTCTTCCGCCTAAAGTGACCTTTCCTTCATCAACATCCCAGAATCTTGCTATAAGCGAAGTAATAGTTGTTTTACCTCCGCCGGAAGGTCCTACGATGGCTGTGGTGGTCTTTTCCTTTATATCGAGTGTTACGTCATCGATTATCTTTCTGTTCTCATACGCAAAGCTGACATGCTCTAAATGGATATCCCTGTTTTCAGGAGTAATAACTTCACCATCGATATCCATCTGCTCGACAGCCATGATCTCATTTACGAGATCAACACCCTTGCCGATTATCTTAAGGAGAGCATTGAAAATGCCAGCAAGATCAAGTGCTTCAAAGAGCATGAATGAGCAGAGCATCATGGTAATCGTATAGGGGAGTTCCATCGTTCCGTTGAAATAGAAAAACAGCGATGCTCCTGAAATAACAGTACCCGTTATCTTGCAGACGAGCATCTGCACGCCTACTGCAGGAATGGCAGCTATCTCTGCGCGGATATCGTTCTTCGACTTAAGCTCAATTGCATTCTTAAGTCTTGTGTTGTTCTGCTTTATAAGGTTATAGTTTCTGATTTCGGATATTCCCTGGATGAATTCAAGTATTACTCCGACCATGTCTTTGTCAGAAGCAAGCTTATCATCTGCTACTCTGGCAACACTTGTAGTAGTCCATTTGTTGACACCAAAGAACACAAGTATTCCGATTACGGCGATAATGCCGATGCGGTAATCGAATGCGAACATTCCGATGCCTATTACAATTGTCGTGATCGAACCCTGAAGAACGAGCATAATGGCACGGGTTGCAATATCGCTCATCTGCTCTAATGTGTTTGTCGTTACGGATGTGATATGCCCGAGGCTCGTATCGTTAAAATATCCCATCGGAAGATATCTCAAATGCTCGCCGATCTCAATTCTCTTGTTTGCGCAGGTATCGTAACCTGCTTCTGTCTGAAGCATCTGGGCGAATCTGTTTACGACCATTTTCCCGATAGTGCTCACAAGCATCAGATTGATGACAATGATGAATGAATACTTATTTATGTCACCATCCAGAACGCTCTTGATTGCAAAGAATGCTGCGGGTATCTTCATTGCACCGAACATTGCATCCAGCACGCCAAGAAATACTGATACATAAAACTTTTTTCTGTTCTGCTTACTGCAGAAATCAAAGAATTTCTTCACCATCTCAAACATAGGCCACCTCTTCTTTCGACTCATCTCTTACCATTGAATGTGCTTCCCACATACTTCTGTACAAGCTTGAGTTTTCTAACAATTCTTCGTGTGTGCCTACGGCTTCAACATTGCCCCCATTGATGACATAGATCTTGTCTGAACTTGTAATCGTTGAAAGTCTGTGAGCAATAACTATCAGAGTCTTGCCCTTAACAAGTTTAGCCACGCTTTCCTGGACTATCGCTTCATTCTCAGGATCGGTATATGCAGTAGCTTCATCGAGAATAATTACAGGCGAATCTTTAAGCATCGCTCTCGCTATGCAAATCCTCTGTCTCTCGCCTCCTGACAGATGTCCTCCTGCACCGCCGACAATCGTGTCGTATCCGTTTTCGAGACCGAGAATGAACTCGTGACAGCCGCTGTTCATTGCTGCACTTATTACTTCTTCATCAGTTGCCCCGGCTTTTCCAAGTCTGATGTTTTCCTTTATCGAAAGATCGAAAAGATAATTATCCTGTGCAACATAAGCGATATTTCCCATGTAGTATTCAAGAGGCATATCTTTGATGTTGACGCCGCCATAAGTGATCGATCCGGAATCCGGATCCCAGAGTGAATCGATAAGTCTTGCAACGGTACTCTTTCCGGAACCTGAAGGGCCGACTATTGCCGTGACTTCACCCTGTCTGATCGCCATGTTGATTCCGTGAAGGACTTCTTTTTCCTTGTATGTGAAATGCACATCGCTGAGCACAATATCCGAACCGTTAGGAACTTCTGTGACAGTTTCCGGTCTTTCCATATCAGGTCTTTCCAGTATCTCTGTTACCTCACCGAAGATCGTTTTCATCTTGAGGATGTCATCTGTATACGAAAATGCTGCTACGAGAGGAGTAATAAGTCCCGCAGAAAGAATGATTCCTGTAATGAATCCTTCAGGCGTCAGACTGCCGTTACTTACCAGAAGAAGCCCTATAGGAAGAACACCAAGAAATGTTGCAGGCAAAAATGACATTGTTCCTGCCTGCCACCAGATGCATCTTCTCATCCAGTCGATGAAGCAATCCGCACCCTCTCTTGCTGCAATCTTGAATTTCTCATAAGAAGTCTTCGATTTGCCGAACGCCTTTATTACTTCAATTCCGTTGATATACTCAACCGCCGTATCGTTTAACTTCTTTGTTTTCTTGACCGTAAGTTCGAAGCTTCCCTGGCTTTTTGCCATCATGCCCGACATGAAGACGAGACCGATTACTGCAGAAATGAAATTCGAAAGACCAAGTCTCCAGTCGAGAATCATGAGGTAAACAAACATGACTATAGGAAGAAGAATATTTGCCGTAAACTCCGGAATGATATGGGCCATTGTTGTTTCCATCGAATCAACGCGTTCAACAATAATGTTCTTATAACTTCCGCTGTTATCATCAAGCACAGAGCCAAGCGGTATTTTTGAAAGTTTTGCGCAAAGCAGCTTTCTTATCTCACCAAGTACATTAAATGTTCCAATGTGAGAAAGCGAAGTTGATACCGAATGGAAAGTTAGCCTTATTACCCAGCAGAATCCGATAATGACTACCATCTTCAGATAGTAGTTCCAATCACTGTTTTGAGACAACAGATTCTTTACTATGTCTGCGATTATCATGTACGGAATAAAGGACGTTGCAACGCCAAGCACCGCAAGGATAACGCTCCAAATGAAATTGCTCTTTTTCCTGCCTGTAAATTCCAACAACCAGGAAAACGTACTCCTATGCTTCATAGACACCCCTCAATAGTTAGTTTTCGCTAACCAATATAGTTAGCAACCGCTAACCTGTCAAGTGCTATTTTTGAATAACAAAAATTCATGATTAAATCCAGCAAATATATTATCTGCAACAACACCCGCAGAAATGATTAGAGGCTGTCTCAAATGCGTTTGAGACAGCCTCGCTCTAAAGGAGATTTATGACTGTATGTAACGGTTATTTCTTATTTATATTTTTTCCAACGTTCTCTGCCTTATACCAAAGCAGCACCTAACGACTTGCATGATGCTACCGCATCAGCATCCGGATCATTATTTGCCATTACGGAATCGGTTACAATAACAGCTCCTGCCTTCTTGCATCTTTCTTCCCAGTCTCTCATCCACTGGCCATCACCCCAGCCGTAAGATCCGAATAATGCGATCTTCTTATCCTTCAAAGCTGACTCAATGCCTGAGAACATAGGATCAAATTCAGATTCTTCAAGAACTTCATCTCCCATGGCAGGGCAGCCAAAAGCGATAGCATCGAATTCAGCTACTTTTGAAGCATCAAAACCGGAGGGTGTAAGTACAACAGCTTCACTGCCTGCTCCCTTAATGCCTTCCTCTACAGCCTTAGCCATAGCTTCAGTGTTTCCTGTTCCGCTCCAATATACAACAGCTACTTTACTCATATAAAAGTACCTCTCTTATATTTTATTAACAGCGCTCAAACAACAAGCTGTTCCAGCGTTCTGCCCTCTTTTAATTTCTGATCGTACTCTTCCGTGCATTCCTTAAATCTCCTGAATGCAAGGCGGGCACTTTCAACATTCGAATAAACTTTCCAGTATCCTGTCTCATAAAATCCTTCGTTCGGGTTATTGATGAACCCGTCTACGTCAGAAGGCGGATATCCGAGAAAGAGTCCGATCTCGTGAGGAAACACAGGAGATGAATTTAGTCTTCTCACGAGATCTACGACACACCTGTCAGAGCTACTGATGGAATAACCGAATCTTTTAAGAATACTTACAGCAACAGGGTCCTTAAGATCTCTATTAAGCATATCGGGTCTGTAAAGGTAGATCAGAGCGCATGTATCACTGACTTTTAGAGGAATAATTCGAATGCCCTTTTTTCTCATGGTTCTGTTGAAAGCTGTAATATCCTGTCTGAAATCTTCTTTTGTAAAATGCAATGTAAAGAGACTGCCTGTTTTTAATCCCGCCAAGGTTGGAGCACAGTATCTTACAAGCTGATAATCAGACATCCGGTTTCTCCTTTCAGTTAGCTATCGCTAACTCTATCATTAGTTTTTCACATTGTCAATCAGCACGGATCCGCAATGCGAGAATGTTGCAGCAAATTCGATTGACACTTTTTGCATGGATGTGATATATTCTGTTCGGTTAGCAATCGCTAACTGTTCGAATAAATCATGTGCTTCTGTCCGGGGTCCGGTCCTTGTCTATGCTCCGGACAGAAGAATGATTATATGAAGGAGAATTTTATGAAAGAATTGATCATCGAAAATGTAATCGGAAGAGAGATATTGGATTCCAGAGGCAACCCCACCGTTGAAGCCGAAGTTACTCTCATCGACGGTACTGTTGCAACCGGTTGTGCTCCGAGCGGCGCATCCACAGGTGAGTTTGAAGCCCTGGAACTTCGTGACGGCGACAAGTCAAGATATCTTGGCAAAGGTGTAACCAAAGCTGTTAATAACATCAACACCACTATTGCAGACGCCATCATCGGAATGGATGCTTTTGATACTTATGCTGTTGATAAGGCTATGATCGAAGCTGACGGAACAAAAGATAAATCCAACCTCGGTGCCAACGCCATCCTCGCTGTATCCATTGCGACTGCAAGAGCAGCTGCAAAAGCACTTGATATTCCCCTTTACAGATTTTTAGGCGGTGCAAATGCCAACAGACTTCCCGTTCCAATGATGAATATCTTAAACGGCGGAGCTCATGCTGACAGCGCAGTTGATACACAGGAATTCATGATCATGCCTGTTGGTGCTCCCTCTTTCAAGGAAGGCCTTAGATGGTGTGCTGAAGTATTCCACTCCCTCAAGAAACTCCTCAAAGAGATGGGTGATGTTACAGCTGTCGGTGATGAAGGCGGCTTTGCACCCAACAGCCTTAAGAGTGATGAAGAAGCTATCGAGAAGATCCTTGAAGCAATTAAAGCAGCCGGATATGAGCCCGGTAAGGATTTCATGATCGCAATGGATGCCGCATCTTCAGAATGGAAGAGCGAGAAAGGCAAGGGCTTCTACAAACAGCCTAAATCCGGCAAGGAATTTACATCAGACGAGCTTATCGCTCACTGGGAGTCTCTCGTAGATAAGTATCCGATCATCTCTATCGAAGATGGTCTTGACGAAGAAGACTGGGAAGGCTGGCAGAAGATGACAGCAAAGATCGGTAATAAAGTTCAGCTTGTAGGCGACGATCTTTTCGTTACCAATACAGAGAGGCTTTCCAAAGGCATCGAGCTCGGAGCCGGCAACTCCATTCTCATCAAGCTCAATCAGATTGGTTCCGTTTCAGAGACTCTTGAAGCAATCAAGATGGCTCACGCTGCAGGCTACACAGCTATTTCTTCTCACCGTTCAGGCGAGACTGCTGATACAACGATTGCTGATCTTGCTGTTGCTCTTAACACATGTCAGATCAAGACGGGTGCTCCTTCAAGAAGTGAGCGTGTTGCTAAATACAACCAGCTCCTCAGAATCGAAGAGCAGCTTGGAAGCGCTGCAGTTTATCCTCAGATGGAAGCATTCCACATTAAAAAGTAATTTCCTCTATCTGACTTCATAGAAAGAACCCGGCTCATGTCCCCTTTTGGAGCCGGGTTCTTTTATGATTCAATTTAAACCGATAATTGGAATTACTTTTTGTATTCTTTTCTGTGCTTTTTTATTGCTTTGAACGTCTTGTCGCTGATTACATGTTCAATGCGGCATGCGTCTTCTTCAGCAGTCTTCATATCTACGCCTAACTCCATCAGAGCTTCCGTTAATACAACATGTCTTTCATAGATTTTTTTTGCGATCTTTAAGCCTTCGGTAGTAAGCGTTAAATAGCCTTTGTCATCAACCTCTATATAGTTTCCGTTTTTTAGAATACCCATAGCTCTGCTTACGCTGGGTTTTGAAAAACCCAGAGAGTTGGCAACATCGAGCGAACGTACGGGCGCATTCTTCTTGGAAAGCACAAAAATAGTCTCAAGATACATTTCACCTGATTCCTGCATGGCAAAAAGAACCTCCTTAAAGATTAAGACTATTTTACCATATAAGTCTTACATCTTTACGACATGAAGTCATATACCCATGAATTCATCTATAACCTTAAGCACAGGCTCAATATATTTTTCGCCCCCAAAAAGCCACTGCTCATGCTGCATATCAAATTCTCTGATATCCGGATCTCTGAAATACTTCAGATAACGCTTTTTGTACTTCTCACCCATTTTATTTGCATAGATAAAATGCGCCGTTGTTCCTTCAACATGGATATCGTCCTTAAGGCACGTTATCAGATCAGTATAGAACTCATTTTTGATGGATTCAGTGCTGAACCTGGTAAAAGATTCGAGGAACATCATCGCTATATCTTCGTCCATCTCAAAAGATTCCATGAAAGTCTTCTTTGCCTTCTGCTTTTTCTTTTCGCTCTTTGTAAATCCCGTAAGTATAGGTACCACAAGTGCAGACTTAAGTTTTGCAGGAAGCACACCGCACTGGTCAAGATCAGGACTTCCAAAAATTCCGTGATCCATATGGATGTTTTCTCTCATGATAAGCTGCCCGACAAAGCTGCTTCCCAAAGAAGAGCCGAGTGCACCATCGATCCTTCCACTATGGCTTTTCTGAATGTATTTTTCAATCTTTTCAGTAACAGTGATCATATCGGAAAACACTGTATCAGTGCCGTCAAAACCATCGTAATTTACGCAGATAAGATGATACTTCTCTCCAAGCCTGTCTACGACTCTGCTGAAGTTTGCCTGCCAGTCACAGCATGTACCCGGCAGAAGCATCAATGTCTTGCCGGGCATATTCCCCATTTCTGAAAATTCCATCTGCTCACCTCTTTTTGCTTGATTATATTATTACTTTTCCTGCCGTGATTTTAATTCAGAATAAAGTACAGATCCATGCGATCAATGCACACACAGGAATATAGATTATGTAATGGATAACATGCGTCCACTTGTTATATCCGAACATATGGCGGCCGACAACGCCCTTAACTTCCGGATAGAATCTCGGGAAGAAATTGGAATTGCACAGCAACACCCAGTCGAAGAAAACAATATCAAAAGTTTCCATACCATAGAGCATGATTATGAACCTGAAAAAGAATTTCAGAAATCCGAATCCATTTCTTACGCCGTCCCATCCGCCTAATATGAACGCTGCGGGATACATCAGAAAAGCAAAGACAAGGATTATCCACCCTATCGTATGTGCGCCTTTAAAACGCTCTTTGCGGTCCGGAACAACGGCCAGTATATCTTTGTGTGCCGAGCCGAAAAATCTCTTATCCTGAATAAAGCCGACACCTGCATATAAGATAAGAAAGTATGCAAGCATAAGCATAAGCGTTGTAATGATAGTTATAAGCATTAACTTGTCCTTTCAATGTTGGTTTTACTTTTTAAATCTTTTGATAGGAATGCATCTGTTTACCCTTACTATATATGCAGCATAATCAGCTCCATACAGATTCAGAAGCCACTTTTCTTCAGTATTCTTCAATACGACAGTCAATATTATCCAGTCAACAGGAAACAGAATAAGCAGCCATGCGTTATGCCATAATAAAGTAACACCTGTAACAATGAACCATACGCCTGTGTACATGGGATTTCTTACCCAGGCATATATTCCGTCGGTCTTTAGCTTATTGTTTTCGATATACTCATCCATTTTCGAGCCGAGAGCGCCTTTATACCAGATAAAGATACCCGACAAGATAAAGAGTATACCGGCAATTATGAATACCCAAAACCAAATACCTGAAACTCTTCCGGAACTTAAAACATTTCCCGAGAGAATTATCCCTATCAGCGAAAGCATTGCCAGGCTGCTGATAAGATACGGGCCTATCCCGAACAAAGGAAGCTTTTGTCCTTCTTTTACGTAGTTTTTCATATCACTTACCGACCTTTGCCATGTTCCTGTTATCTGATTCCAGCATCTTAATCATCCTCACACCGGCTTTCTAATTACGCTGTGAAGACGGCAGAACTCTCTCTTTTCAAAGCTTTCCATTTTAAGACCTGCATTTCTGCATAAAGCATCTACATCATCTCTGCCGTAGATTCGGACATCTCCGTGTCCTTTAAGATTTATGAGAGGTATCTCTATGTGATTGCAAAACCATCTTGTGGCAGCCAAGTTAAACGTCATGTCACGCAGAACAAGTCTTCCGCCGGGTTTTAAAACACGGTATACACTATTGAAGAAATCCTGCACATTCGGGTAATGATGAAAGCTTTCGCAGCATATGACTGCATCAAATGAATTCTCTTCAAACGGAAGTTTTTCGCAGTCACCGACCACGAATTCAACTCCTGGAAGATTCTTGGCTTTGGCCACCTCAATCATCCTGGGAGTTATGTCGATTCCGGTATACTTCTTTTCGGGATACTTCTCATACAAAAGGGATATCATGGGTGCAGTTCCGCAGCCGCAGTCCAAAAGAGTTTCAAAAGGTTCTTTCTCAAGTTCAGCAAGAACATCAGGATAATCTTTTTTGCAAAGCTTGTAGACGCCAGCCTGGTCTGTCTCATATACACCTGCTGCCTTCGTGAATTCTTTTACTGATAAATCTTTATAATCCATCTCATTCATCCGAATAACCCCCTTTTTACATACGGTTCTGAAACCATTCCCATGAAGTCATACCCAATGTCTTTGACCGCTTTTTCTAATACGCAGTCTTCAATGACTTCACCACTTATAAAAGTCGCTTCTTTCTTAACACGCGATGCCTTTACTTTCCAGGCGGATGGAACCGCTTTTCTGATAGCATCGCAAACATGTGATTCACACATACCGCACATCATTCCTTCAATCTTTACCGTAGTCTTATACATCTTTACTCCCTGTTCTTTAAAAATATTGCTGGATTGATCTTCTTTATCCTTGATGTCAGCACGAAATTTATTACCAGATAAAGTCCGATTATCACAGCAAAAATAGCGGCATAAAGTTCCGGAGGATAATCAGGCCTTATTCCCACTCCTACATTGCTTACGAGATATCTCGGATATACATAGTCCATTATCGTTTTGCAGACCGGAATCACGATGAGAGCACCTATCACAACCGTGAAGAAGTTGCCGTCGAGATACATCTTGCGCACTTCCCTGTTCCTGAATCCGAATATCTTTACGAGCGAGATGTTGAAAGCAGATCTGTCGACCATCATCTTGATCATGAGATACATTACGACCAGGAAGATAACGGAAGATGCCACTGAGATCGTGACGATCATCGGACCCATCATATCGACATAGATTCCTGCAGCTTTTTCAATATCCTTTTTCGATACGGTCGCATATAATCTTCCGTTGTCGATATCAAGCTCGTGATCTGAAAATACCACATTGAAATAATCGTCGTCCTCTCCAAAGAGTTCTCTGCAATTTTCAATGTCCATAAACACGGTAAGCGAAGCCGTATAATCGACTATTCTTGCTACCCTGAATGCATAGAGCCTGTCTCCGTTATCACCGGAAAGAGTGAAGACATCACCTGTTTTGAGATTGTACTTGTTTGCAACAGCAGAGCTTATTACAACATCAGTGTCGTTATCAGGAAGATCGCCCGTATCAAAGAACGGATTGTCTTTCGTGATGCCCATAACCATTACGTCAAACGAATAACCGTAGATTTCTTTGCTCAGAGTCTCGGAAACTGCTTCATATCCGCCCTCAGGAACTTCTTCTGTCGGATACTTATAGTTGTACATGTATTCGTATTTTGTAAGTGAGACATTGTAGTCTTTGACCTTATTGCAGTAAACCAAAGTGTTCAAAGCAAGGAACCCTACAAGAAGTGCCATGAACATTCCCAGGATTACCGTCAGTCCCGCTCTTATCTCGCGGAGCATTTGCCTTATCCTGAACATACTGATAAATGACAGTCCCTTAATCTTCAGCTCTTTTCCACGGACAGCTTTCTGCTCGTTTTTGAGAAGTGCCAGAGGAGTCTTCTTAAGTCTGTTTCTTATAACAAGTACATTAACAATGAATGCAGTCAACGGAGGAACGATCAGACCGTATATCAGGATGAACGGCGTAATGATTATCTCCATTTCAGGCATCGAATAATATCCGAGCGTATCCTGAAGCTGAGCAGGAATACCTGCAGGAGTATAGAGCGCAATCGCTGTGCCGATAACACCGGAGATGAACGTTACGATCACCGGCACTGCAACATAACTCAATGTCAGCGTCCTACGTTTGACGCCCATCGAATACAGAGCTCCGATGACAGAACTCTCCTGATCGATCATATGTACGATGAATACTGATATTACATATGCGAAAAGCATGACGAGAAGCACACCGAAGATAATGCTCGCCGAATAATTGATCTCAACGTCATCAGCTGCCGCGCCGATCCTCGGATTGTCGTTATGATTAATAAACAACATGAGATTAGATGTCTCGATGTTGAACACTTCATCGATAAGATCATTTGCCTCATCAGAGAATTCATTGACACCATCAGACAGTTCCCTTGCGCCGTCGGCAAGATCCTTTGCGCCATCCTTTAACTCTTTCGAGCCGTCAAATAAATCATTTACTCCGTCAGCAAAATCTTCGGCGCCTTCCCTGAGTTCTGTCGTTCCCTCGTGAAGTGCAATTGCTCCGTCTCTCAATGACTGGCTGTTATCATTTAGCGATTTGATTCCGTCATACAGCTGGTATGCACCATCACGCAATGAACCGGCACCTGTATTGACTTCTGCAATACCGGACTGGATCTGTGTATAACCCGAAGCAAGATCCTTAGCCGGGCCGGCAAAACCTGCAGCAACACCTGCGATATAAGGATCTTCGCTTTGAGCAAGTAAATCTGCCGATGTGGCCAATTCTCCGACTCCTGCAGCATATTGGGCTGCACCCGTATTTAGCTGATCAGTTCCGTCAGCCAGAGCCGAAGCTCCGTCATAAAGATCTGATGCGCCTGACTGTACGGAATTAACACCGTCAGTATATGCATTAATACCTTTCTCAAGTTCTGCTGCACCGTCATCAATCGCCGTGATGCCGTCCGTGAGATCAGGAACAGCATCGTGAAGTTCTGTCATTCCGTCATGGAATTCTGATACCCCGTCACTTAATTCTTCTGCACCGTCAGCAAGGTCTCCCGCACCGTCCTTTAATTCATCTATTCCTTCAAGGAGGTCATCTCTTCTTCCGACCATTCTGTCCCAGTATTCCCTGAAATATTCGTCATCGACATCCTCAACATCAAAGTCGATATCTTCGAGGATATCTTTGAGTTCATCCTCGCTCATTGCACCGTGTAATAGATATGCATAATAGAACTCTTCAGATGATTCCGAGTATCCGGATCTGTACAGTACGTCATATGCATCAGGCGTAACGAAAAGAAGACCGAAAGCCTTGCTGTCAACTACGCTGTCAGAGAACTTTTTTATGACCGAGTTGTAGTCAGGTACCGCGCCTATTCCCGAGACAGTGAATTCTTTGTCTCCTATCTTTATTACACTTCCGACGGTGACATTGTTCACTTCTGCAAAGCGTCTTTCGATTACAGCTTCGTTATCATTTGCCGGAAGGTTTCCTTCGACCAAAGCTATTTTATTTATATGCTCCCTGATCTTGAATACGCGAAGTGTCTGTTCTTCGTTGATCTCATAATCAGCATAGAACATCTCCTCGATCTCTACGCCTTTGTCTTCGATCTTTTTCAGTTCGCTTTCTCTTAATGGGACAAAACATGAGAATTCACCATCCTCACGGCAAAGCGCTACGTCTGAATTCTTTGTTGTGTCTATAACCGTAACGGCAGCACCCATCAGACTCGTTACGATGAATATCGAGAAGATTATCAGAAGCGACAACGCAATATAACGCGCCCATCCTGCTTTCAGATCACGGAGGGCTCTCTTAAAAAGTATCCACCCCATATCAGAGATCCTCCAGTTCAGCGGCGGGTGTCTTCTTCTCGTTGTAGTAATCTTTATAGATCTCACCGTCTTTAAGATAGATTACGTGATCGACCATGTTCTTTATCGAATTGTTGTGCGTTACGATCAACATCGTTGTGCCGTACTGGCGGTTGATCTTCTCGAGAAGGACAAGGATATCTCTCGATGTCTTCGAATCAAGAGCACCGGTAGGCTCGTCACAAAGAAGCACTTTCGGATTCTTTGCAAGAGCTCTTGCAATGGCACAGCGCTGCTGCTGACCGCCCGACAACTGTGACGGGAACTTGTTCTGATGTTCGGTAAGTCCTAGAACCGCCATAAGTTCGTTAATATCAATCGGATCCTTTGACAGGTATTCGCACACCTGGATGTTTTCCCTGACAGTAAGATTCGGCACCAGATTATAAAACTGGAAAATGAATCCGAGATTGTCTCTTCTGTAATCAGAGAGCCTCTCACCTTTAAGCCCCTGCACCAAAGTTCCGGCAACACTTACTATGCCTGAATCGATCTCATCGAGTCCTCCGATACAGTTGAGCAGAGTTGATTTACCTGATCCTGATGTGCCCTGGATAACACACATCTCGCCCCGGGAAACCTTTATGCTTACGCCCTTGAGCACCTGGGCATAAGAACCGCCTTCACCATAAGACTTCTGAAGATCTCTTACTGTTAAATACTCTTTGTCTGACATATTAACCTCTCATATGAACATCTGTTCAATTATTCATATGTATTTTAAGTTAGCAATCGCTAACTGTAAACATATGAATGGTTGTGCATATGTACAAAAGCAATTTCCATACTCTGCCGTTCAATTTGTGTTTTCAGCAAAAAGGGGCTGTACACAAACGAACAGTTCATTTGAGACAGCCCCTTCAGCACTTAGTTTATGGAGAAATCAGGACTTATTTGCTTTTGTTTGTGAGTGGCATTTTCCGGCCATCGCACAGTTTGCACAGTTGCATCCGCACGAGCTCTTTCCCGCCTTCTTGTCTTTGATCATCACGATCACCGCAAGAGCGATAAGCCCTCCGACAACAGCGAGTATGATTATGTTTACCCAATTAGCTGCAAGCCACTCAACCATTCAAAACACCTTTAATTCTCTTTTACTGCGCCAATGTACTTCTTGGCAGGTCTGAATACGAGGAAGCAGAGTCCTGCAAGTACAAGGATCGCAAAGATCAAGCCGATAACGTTTACCGAGCCTGAGAAAAGGAGGCCGAACTGGTAAACGATAAGTGAGATCGCATAAGCGAATACGCACTGATAGCCGATCGCAAACCAAGTCCACTTAGCTGAGTTCATCTCACGCTTGATCGCACCGATAGCAGCGAAGCAAGGAGCGCAGAGGAGGTTGAAGATGAGGAAGGAGAATCCCGCAAGAGCAGTAAGACCTTCAAAGTCAAGGACACCAAATACACCGACAACTTCTTCCTTTGCGACAAGACCCATGATCGTAGCGATAGTAGCCTTGATATTTGCAAAACCGATAGGAGCAAAGATCCACTTGATCGCTCCGCCAACAATGCCTAATACGGATGATTCAAGTTCCATATCAGGATCGAATCCGAATCCGGCCTCTGTGTTTCCGAATACGGAACCAAGCCAGATCACAACGGATGAGATAAGGATTACCGTTCCTGCTTTCTTGATGAAGGACCAGCCTCTCTCCCACATTGATCTTAAGAGATTTCCAAGCGTAGGCCAGTGATATGCAGGGAGCTCCATTACGAAAGGAGCGGGATCGCCTGCGAACATCTTTGTCTTCTTAAGAAGGATACCTGAGATGATTACTGCAGCAACACCGATGAAGTATGCAGCAGGAGCGAGCCATGCACCATTCATGAATGTGTGACGGAAGAGTGCTGCAGTGATAAGAGCAATGATAGGGAGCTTTGCACCACAGGGGATGAATGTTGTTGTCATGATGGTCATCCTGCGGTCGCGCTGACTCTCGATAGTTCTTGACGCCATGATACCCGGAACGCCGCATCCTGAAGATACGAGCATAGGGATGAATGACTTTCCCGAAAGACCAAATCTTCTGAAGATACGGTCAAGTACGAACGCGACTCTTGCCATGTATCCGCATGACTCAAGGAATGCGAGGAGGAAGAAGAGAACGAGCATCTGGGGAACGAATCCCAATACCGCACCGACACCTCCTACGATACCGTCAACTACAAGGCCGGTAACGAATTCGTTAGCGCCGGCTTTTTCGAGTCCGGAACTTACAAGATCAGGGATGCTGGGAACGAAGACCGCACCTTCAACTTCATCCATACCGGGCGTTGTGAACTCGCCATCCTCATCAAGGGCACCTGCTGCTTCAAGCGCAGCGTTAAGTTCATATCCGTTTTCTTCAAGTTCATCAGCATAGAATCCGTAATCTTCTTCGAATGCACCGAAATCAGCATCTTCGAAGTCTGCCTGAAGATTCTCTGCACCGGTTACATCGTTGTCGGCAGCTGCATCGATCACAGCCTTAACATCGCCAACAAATACATTCTCTCCTGCCCACTCATCGACCATCTCTTCATAGCCTGAACGTCCGATTCCGAAAAGATACCAGCCGTCACCGAAGATCTGATCGTTTGTAAAGTCAGTGGCGCTCGCACCGAATGCCATCATTGCGATCCAATAAACCGCATACATGATGACTGCGAAAATAGGAAGTGCCAGGATCCTGTTTGTTACGATCTTATCGATCTTATCTGATGTGGACTGCTTAGCCTTATTCTTCTTTTTGTAGCAGCTCTTGATGATGGATGCGATATATACATATCTTTCGTTTGTGATGATCGACTCTGCATCATCATCGAGTTCCTTCTCAGCTGCAGCGATATCTTTCTCGATATGCTCCATCTTCTCTTTGGAGATATTGAGCTTTGCAATGATCTTCTCGTCACGCTCGAAGACCTTGATCGCATACCATCTCTGCTTGTCCTCATTCATATCGTGAAGCACTGCTTCCTCGATATGGGCAAGGGCATGCTCTACAGGACCTGAGAAAGAATGAGGAGGAAGAGTCTTTGTACCGTTAGCAGCCTTGATAGCTTCTTCTGCAGCTTCCATGATTCCCGTACCCTTAAGAGCGGAGATCGCTACTGCCTTGCAGCCCATCTGCTCAGAGAGTGCATCAAGATTGATCTTGTCGCCGTTCTTGTTGACGAGGTCGATCATGTTGACAGCCATAACAACCGGAATACCGAGTTCCGTAAGCTGTGTTGTGAGATATAAGTTACGCTCCAGGTTTGTACCGTCAACAATGTTGAGGATAACATCCGGATTCTCATCTATAAGGTAATTTCTTGCGACAACTTCCTCTAATGTATAAGGAGAAAGCGAATAAATACCGGGGAGGTCAGTGATAGTTACACCGTCATGCTTTTTAAGCTTACCTTCCTTCTTTTCTACCGTAACGCCGGGCCAGTTACCTACGAACTGGTTTGAACCCGTAAGCGTGTTAAAGAGCGTTGTCTTACCGCAGTTCGGGTTACCCGCTAATGCAATTTTGATTTCACTGTTTGCCATTTTGTATGCCCCTCTCAATTACTCGATTACAACCATCTCGGCATCTGCCTTACGGAGTGATAGCTCATACCCTCTTACCGTAACTTCAACAGGATCTCCGAGCGGTGCAACTTTACGGACATAGATCTCAACACCCTTTGTGATGCCCATGTCCATGATTCTGCGCTTTACGGCACCCTCACCGTTAAGCTTTGTGACCTTGACAGTCTCACCGACCTTAACTTCTCTTAATGTCCTCACAGACCAATCCTCCTTATATCATTATTTTCTTTGCTAACTCTTCACTGACAGCCACGCGGCTTTCCTTCACCTTGACTATCAGGTTCTCACCAATACTGCTGACGACACTAACTTCACCGCCTACAGTGAAGCCCATGTCTTCAAGGTGTTTTTTCATCTCAGGATTTCCGCCTATTTTTTTAATGATCAGGGGCTGTCCCAGATCTGCATATGCCAAAGGCATCATAACCACTCTCCTATCCGCGGCAAAAAGGTCCGCACAAACCTATCTAAAGTTAGCTACCACTAACCGATAACAAGTATAGTTAGCAACTGCTAACGAGTCAAGCGGTTTTGTATATAAAATCACAGATATTTATGTTGAAATGCGATTATATTTTTGGTAAGTTATTGCTAACTTTCGAGAAGGGATATCTGTTATGGCAATACTCGAATCCAGCGAAATCTATGTTGAGACTATATATATACTGTCGTTGGAATCAGATACAGTCAGGGCTAAAGACATAAGCAATTATATGGAAGTCACCAGGCCTTCCGTAAGCAGGGCATTAAATGTGCTCAGAGATAAAGGGCTCATTAAAAATACCGGCAACGGAATCATACAACTGACCGAAGGCGGCATAATACTTGCCAAACACATATACGAACGCAAACTCCTTATAACCAGGCACTTCATTGAACTTGGCGTTGACGAGGATACCGCAAAAGACGATGCAAGACGCATTGAACGTTTCTTAAGCGATACCACTTTTAATGCGATAAGGGCCAGTCTGATACGTAAAGACGCTTGATCCAACCCACCGCTTCCATCTGAATATTTGCTCTTATTTCTTTCAAATAGTAAACTTAACTCATTGTTTATGGGGATCAGCTGCAGTTAAGCTGCTTGGGAGTGTTTATGAAAAAGAAGAGAAATAAGAAAGCAATAATCATCACCGCTATTGTCATGTTTATAGGAATCCTGCTGGTATTGGCAGGTTTCTTCGGCGGATGGTTCGTAGGTCTTTTCTATAAAGATCTAGATTATAAGAACATAACACCCGCTGATATGGGCAAACAGATAGAAACTGACATCCAGGTCTATTACGATAATATCGACGTTCCGGACAAAACACTGCAGCTCCTGGGCGGATTAAACTCTGACGATTATAAGTTTATTATTCTGGATCTTTCGTATTTAAGTGAGGAAGACAAGGAAACATATTACGACAGCATTATTCAGCACATCACCATCAAGGGCACGTTAAGAGCTGTTGATGACGAAGAATACCAGGAGGTAACCGGAGCACTTTTCGAGCTCTATGACTATATATATTACGAAAGACTGGAACAAGCTGAAGCAGAAAACGGCGAAAACCTTGAGGCCGAATTCCCTCTGGAGCAGTATCACGATTATCTGCGAGATTCAGTCATTCCTTACTGCATAGAAGTCAAGTCAATATCCACATTCAACTGGATTCCGTTCATTCCCGCCGGCGTATTAGTATTCATAATCGCGCTTATACTGGAGATATGCCTTGTCTTTAAATTCAAAAAGAGGATCGTCCTCCCTATTGTCTACGGACTTATGGTAATCGTTCCTGCAATAATGTTTTGGAATCACATAAGGACTATACTGACAATCAACAAAGTCGCTGATGGTTTCTACACAATGAAGAACTACGAATGCACAGATACCATGGGCTTGCTGGCTTCAAACTCACAGACGTCTGATGACGTGTTCAACTGGATCTTTGACAAGCATTTGTATGGTGCGCCAAATGTCTTTTCCATTGACGATGACAGTGTAGGCTTCGGTTGTGCCACATTTGCAGCGGTCACTCCTGAAGGAGACCATATCTTCGGACGTAATTTCGATCTTATGGAGACGGACACTTTGCTCGTATATTCCCATCCTGACGGATGTTATGAATCCATTGGCGTTACCGGGCTCTCATTTTTCGGAACCGGCGAGAATGCACAGGTGGATCCCGACTCCGCTTTGGGCAAATTCGTCATGGTGATCACCCCTTACCTTGTGCTCGACGGCATGAACGAGAAAGGTGTCGCAGCGGGGATCCTTCAGGTCAACATCGATGAGCCGCATCAGAATAACGGCAAGCCCGATCTGCCTGTATATGTGGCAATAAGAGGAATACTGGACACATGTGCATCAGTTGATGAGGCACTCGCTTTGCTCGAATCTTATGATATACATTCAGACCTTGGAAACTATCACCTGTTCATCACCGACAGATCAGGCAGATATGTCGTAGTCGAATGGCTTGATAATGAGATGGTCGTAACAGAATATCCGTACTGCACCAACAGCGTAATCGCTCCGGGCAAATATTATGACATGGGCGATCCCGATAACAGAATATCAACCATTGATGAAAATCTCGGTCCAAGCCTTATTGCTACCGAACAGGAAGCAATGGATATCCTTGATAAAGTTCATAACAAAATGGGACTTACCGAATGGTCCTGCGTCTATAACCTTGATGATTTCACCGTCAGCATCTGCCTTGATGCAGACTTCGGAACTTCTTATACATTCAGCGTCACGGATTTCGCATGACAAGCCGCCGATCTGTGATAAACCCGTTAAAATCACTGTGATACAATAAACCAGACAGCCCTGTCGGGTAAGAAAATACGGCATCTCTCACTCTCTGTCGTGTTTTTTCGAATGGGCTGATGATAGATTCGGAAGCGAAAGGAGGTCAGACATGGACACTATAAAGGTAGGCGCTTTCCTGAAAGAACTTCGTAAAGAACACGGTCTTTCACAGGAACAGCTCGCTGACAAATTTAATGTCTCATCAAGATCGGTCTCACGCTGGGAGAACGGCAACACAATGCCCGACATCAGCATCATGATCGAACTGGCTGATTTCTACGATGTTGACATCCGCGACCTTCTGCGCGGAGAAAGGAAGAGTGGGAAAATGGAAGAGAACTTAAAAGAAACATTGGAAATGGTGGCGGAGTACACCGAAGCCGACAAGGCAAAGATCCTTAAAAAGGTTTATATCTGCGGTGTGGGCACCCTGATTACTTCTGTAGCCTCATTGATCTTATACTTCATCACATATTTTTTTAATACAGGAATTGTCCTTACGCCGTTCCTTCTTATACTTGCCAGCGGCATTTTCGGAATCAACACGATGCTTGCAGGTCTTCAGCTCAAGGGCAAGATGAGCAAAAAGAGGAACAAAAAGCTGATTTCTATTTCCATCACCATATGGGTAGTGCTTGCAGTAATCCTCCTGATATTCATGACTTACATACTTCCGTCGATCCTCTTTTATACAATAGGACCCGGTGCCTGAAGCAGATAAGGAGAATGCCTAAGGCCAGGGCCAGTACAACAGTCGTCAGGATGCTTGCTTCAATTCCGTACTCTGCCCCGTTCAGGATGTTTCTGCCAACAGATCTCATGTCAAATACTGCTGTTACCGCAGCATCTTTTCCGCTCAGATTGAGGCCAAGGATTGAGTAAAGGATATAGTTCCAAAAAGAATGAAGTCCGCATGCCGCCCAAATACTCTTAAAACGGTGTGTAACAAGCGAGAAGATAAGAGATATCAGGATAAGGTTTATAACAGCTACAGCTGTAATGACTGGTCTTCCTCCCTGCATATTACCGATATGGGGAACGGTAAACAGGATCGCAGATACTCCGAATGCCACGGGAACTGATGTCTTCTTTATGAGGAGCTGCTGGACTATACCTCCGCAAAGGATCTCTTCCATTGCACCCTGGAATACGAAGCACAAGGCCAAGAGCAATACCATCTTAACGTCGATATTTACGAACACACCGTTAAACTGTAACGCGCCGCAAATAGTAATGGAGATAACAGAAGCTGCCAGAAGAACAGCACCCAGAGCAATTCCTATAAAGTAACTGCAGAAGTTTTTGGTAAGTCCAAGCTCTGATATAGTCTTCTTCTGGAACAGTTTCCATAATAGGAATACGATTACGATCATGACTGAATAGCCTAAATAGGTTATCAGCGTGATCGTATTTTCGTCGAACATCTCCCCTTCAAGAGGATTCATGCCGCACGCAAAATGAACTGCCAAGGCAAGACCTTCACCCACAAGTTCACTTCCAAACTTAAATAAATAGAAAATAAGGATGACCTTGATGACGTATAAGATCTTTGGCATCTCCGTGCGGTTGTTGAAAGGACTGATATTTCTAATGAATTCTCTTATCTTACTCATGTTTATTCTCCTGATTTGAGCGCACTAATACATAAGCCCGGTGCTGACGGACAATTCTTAAGTAAAACTGAATATGAAATAATTTAAGCGGGGAGCCCGTTAATGAGGAAATAGATCAGCATAGAGATCAGATCGATTCCAAGCAGGATACCGAATCCTATAAGAAACCATTTTAAAGCGGTTTTCGCGCGCTTGCCGTTCTTTTCCGTAAGGACCTTCTGGTCAATGACATCTGCCATGGTCTTATGGTCATCAGTCCTGATGGGTTCTATCCCCTTAAGGAGATAGTCCGTTGTCACTTCGAAGATATCACTCATAATGATCACTTTATCCAGATCAGGGGTTGCCTGTTCGCTCTCCCATTTTGAGACAGCCTGACGGGATACTCCGACAGCATCTGCCAGTTCTTCCTGGGACATGCCTTTTGACTTTCGAAGGCTCTGTATTCTATCTGCAATTGTCATGTATTCCACCTCCAAGGATTGCTGGCCTGAGATTAACAAAATCAGCCTTTACATAACCACCAACCAGACTTTGAACTTTGTCAACCGGCGGTTGCAATCCTTAATTTTCAGGCATTTTGCCTGTTAAGTCTGAACAAAAGGACAGTCACGACCCCGTCATCTTCTTCTCCAACAATATCAAACCCGAACCGTCCTGTATAGAATCTGATATTGGCTTCGTTATCTTTCGGAGTCACCAATGTGAGCTCATTCCAGTCATGGTGTTCATCCATGAAATATCTCATCAGTGATGTTCCGATACCCCGGCCCTGGTATTCCTTCTTAACGGCCAGGCAGCCGATGTAATATTTCCCCGGTCCTTCTTCTTTGGTTGAGATGACACCTACCGCCTTATCATCTTCATAAGCGATCACCTTGGGATAATCTATAACAGACTGCTCCATACTTTCTTTGGAACGGCCATATCCCTGACACTGTCCATAACGGAGATAATCGTCATAGAAAGCAGAGTCGTATATATCTATCAGGACTTCAGCATCGCTTACATCCGCATTCCTGTATGTCAGATCCATAGAGTTCTCCTGCCCAATTACAGTTTTCTGGCCTTAATGCAGAACGAAATAGGAAGCATCTTTGCCTTTCTGGTCTTGGGGTCGGGATCATTTTCAGATTCCATGGCCTCCTTACTGCTTTCTTCCACGAACTGTTCGATAAGAAATCCGGCCTTAGCAAGAGCATTAATATATGTGGATATCTTTCTGTTGCACAGAACGATCTCACTGCCATGAACAGTCATCTTAAAGTAACTGTCATCAAAATAGCTCTTAGTCATACAGAACTTGTCGTCGTCCTCAATAACATCCATACGCTCATCGCTTGACCATGCAATGCAATAATTCAAGGTATGGTGCCAGCTGAAGATAAAGATGCCGTCCTTTTTAAGATATGAGGCGATCTTATCAAATGTTCCCTGCAGATCAGTCGTCCAGCCGATTCCGTATATTGAATAAACATAGTCGAAATATTCTTTGGGCACGTCCAATTCATCTTCCATTTTGGCACACAGAAGTTTGGCTGAACATCCATTGTCAGCGAGCAGTTTGGCCGCATTTTCGAGCTGTGTTTGTGATATATCGACTCCCCACAGTTCTTTTGCACCCTTATTCGCGTTATAAAGCAAAGAGTGTCCGCTTCCGCAGCAAATCTCAAGCATGCTTTTTCCGCGCACATCTCCAAACAGATGCAGATCATCTTCCGTAACAAAACGCACGCCATACTGAGGCAGCGCCGTGGTACCGAACCACTGATCCGCATGCTCATTCCAATATTTCTTATTTGTCTCGATTATTTCTTTATCAAGCATAGGTCAGATCAGATCCGAAATGAGTTTCAGATATTTATCGTTATCGAAAACTTCAGTGCCTTCCATCTTAAATGCAGCCAGCATATGTTCTCTGCCCTGTTCGGTCTTGCCGGTCTCATAAAGACACTCACCATATCTGACTCTGATAAAAGGATTCTCTTTTTCCTCGTACTCATTCATAAGCTTCTCGAAATACTCAAGCGCAGATACATATTCTTTCAACATAAAATGTGAATCACCGATTGCTGCGAGAGTCCACACGGAAGCATCCCAGTCAGTCTTGGGTTCGGGTATCAATTCAAAAGCCTTCTGATATTCCTCGAGAGCCTTTCTGAATTTGCCTTCGCAAAAATAGTGCTCTCCGATATCACTGTGCTTTGTTATCTGTGCGTATAACTCATCATCTAATTCCATAACGTCTCTATTCCTTTTCTACAATACTCACACATTATACCAAGTTAATCCCTTGAGGATTCATACCAGTCCCAGATCGCAAAGAAATCAGAACTTCTGTCCTGATAACATGGATAAAACTCTTTCGCCAGTTTGTCATAAGCAAGAGCTGCCGCATAAAGACGGTCAGAAATCATGTTAAATGTCGCATCATCTGTTCTGTAAGGAGCTTGTCCTAAATGCTTAACATATTCCAGTTCTTCCGAATAACCGTATCTGTGATGACTGGTACCGTATTTCAGATCCCTCATGATCATCTGCATGACCAGAGTATCATTGCAGTTCATATTAGCCAGATGAGAACTGATCAGATAGTCCCTCCGGTATAATTTACCAAGAGCCTGGATCTGGATAAACCAGAAACGGTTTATGTTATCCACCGGCCAATTCGGATTCTCATCGTCACAGGAAGACTGCTTTTCAAGATTCAGCTCGAAATCATCTGAATACTCAAATTCAAAGATAAGATCATAGCGCATTCCGTTTTTGAAAATGATCCTGTAAATATGATTTACCGGAATAAACATCCACCCCAGCGCCTTATCTTCTGTTACACCGAAGCGGTCGATCCTTTTATTGTATTCTTCAGGAGTTACAGAACCGTTTTTAGGAAGGCGTACTTTTACAGACAGATCTATATCACTGTACAGGTCATGGAAACCTGACTCGAATGCCTGCTTTCCGGCATCACCGAGTGTCTCGCGCGTAATTACGACTTCCTTAGCGCAGCAGCTGACGACTTCAGGAAATCCGAAGATCATTGCCAGATACTGAAGGAATAGTTCTTCCATTTTTTCTTTCGATAAACTAATCTCCATATATTCTCACCCCGGTTCACCCTGTAACAGACTCCAGTTATCCTTGTCGCGGATATCATCATGGACATAAAGCCAATAACCGGCAGGATCCACAAACTGTGTGCCGTTGTTGGTATTTACGTTTATTTCTTCAGAACTGTAAACATATACCCCGTTTGATTTCACATCCTGATAGATAGGATTCTTGGTAAAAGGATTAACCGGATCTTGTACGATTCCTTCAAATGCAAGTGACGGAGTATCTGCATTAGTCATAAATTCATCAGATACGGTAAATCCTGTGCTGTTGAAATCCTTTACCAGCAAAACGGGATTTACTGATTCAACATCGAAATCCGTATCATCCAGATCGAAATAATCGAATTGATTCATTCCAAAGCCATGGTCAGATACGATTATAATTCTTGTATTATCGTACAACCCGTTTTCGCGAAGATAATCAAACCATTCGCCTAATGTTATGCAAGCCTCCATGCTGCACTGATATGTAGCATAGCTTGCAAAATAATCCATGTTCATCGTTACACCGTCAACAGTAAACCTGTCCTGATGAGCCATATCGTAATCTGTATTATCAACGCTTTCTGCAGGAGCATATTCAGGCTCTTTAAGAATGGACATATCATGAGTTGAATTATTCGTCATTACAAAGAAGCAGTTGGTCCCGTCATCAGATATTTCAGTTACATCGATCAATGCTGACAACGCAGCGTGAGCCTGCAAATGCAGCTCGTTATATCCTTCCATGGCGTGCTTACCTGTCTTGTTTCCGAGGAACGCCGTTCTGTCAGAATCCAGACGATAATACTCACCATTATCGTAAAGTACCGGCTGTAAAGCATAAGGCATGATCTTCATGACTCCATAGCAGAAGAAATTACGGTTAAGACGGTTTTCCATGTCATTTCCCGAGCTTATAAGAACCGGCTCTTTATAGTTAAAGACACCTGACATATGATAAGCATTTATGCCCTCATATCCGTCGAAAATACTTAAGTCAGGGATCCACTGGTAATTGGCATAGGCCGGATCTACTACACTTACTTTCCACCCTTCATCTGCAAAGATAGCAGGCATGGCTATAAGCGACTCATTATGCTTTTCAACCAAAGACACATCGGGACGAGCGTTTATTGCCTGAGGCGTGTAGTCATATCCTCCGAATACTGCCGGAGCACCGAAATTCGTGTATTTTCCGAATGAAACAGTATTGGGATAGTATGTAAAGCCGTCAAACTTCTCAGCAACATCAGGACGTTCATTAAACAAATATGGAATACAGGATCCGTTCATCTTATCCATCATGATTACAACTACGTTTTGGCCGTTGGTCGTTAACGGAATGCTGACTTCCTCTGCCGTATTGCTGTAACTGATAATGACGTCTGAAAGCAGCGTTGATATGGCAGCTATCTGAAAACCGGATAAAATAACAACTGCGCCCAGCGCAACCGTCATGAGAAGACTGATTATCTTTTTCCCCTTGATCACAATGAATACGATTGCAGCTGCAATTACAATATCAGCCAAAAGATTGAACAGTATATCCGGCAAACCGAAAATCATAGGGTCTTCAAACGTCAGCTTATTAGACAGGAATCCGAAATTCTTATTGAATACCACATAGTTAATGACACCCATCGCTGCCATACACGGAAATATCAATGAATAGATCTGCTTGTGTTTTTTTGTAAGCAGACAAAAGACAGGAACCCAAAGAATAAATACACCAAGCGCCATAAATGCACTTACAACGAGATAATCAGTCGGATTATGAGGTTCTGTTATAAATGTGTTTACCATTTCGGCAGGATTTTCAACGATAACATCTGCCGGAATCAAAACACCCGTTAAAACAGCCAGTACTCCGCAAGAAAGGAAAACAGGCAAAAAACTGAATTCTCCCAGTTCAAGTTTTTTCTTGCCTTTGACCGTTTTAACCGTCTTGCCGGATTTCTTAATCAAACTGCCAATGATGTTTTTACCAAGCGAAAAGACGTTATTTAACAGCCAGTAGAAAACCAGTCCTGCCGGAGAACGATAAAGCAACACGAGGAAAATGACAGCAAGACCATATACCTGTACCTTTGCCCTGACAGGATGCCCTTTGGTGTATATGATCCCGGATACGATATTGATCAGCGTCATCAGTACCGGCAAAACATTTACAGGGAAACTTCCTATATGGAACATAGCATCTTCTGTTCCGAGATCTGCGATAAAGCCAAAACTCATTCCATGAAGACTCTGCATTCCTGACAAAAGATTATATGCAGCGATAAAAAACGGGATCTGCAGAAGCAGTGAAACAGAACTCTTCAAAGCGTATACCGGCTTATAGTTATTGATCCTGTAATACTCCTGAATCATGAAGAAGCGTTCATCGCCTTTGAACGTCTTCTTTATGCGCTTCAATACGGGCGCCATTTTTGCCTGGATATCCCTGTCTTCGGCCTGCAGTTCATCTGCGCGCTTGTATAAAGGAAGCACCAGGAAATTCACTGCCAGGCTCAAAAAAATAATCGAAATACCGGCATTTCCCGTTATCCTGTTTGCTATCGTAAAGATAACTTCAAAAAGAAGTTCTATCGGTGAGATTATCAACGTATACAAAAGCGTAAAAAACGTCAAATCGCAGTCTCCTAATCAGCATCCCGGGGCTCTGACCACCGTATTTCGAAATCTAATCTAAATATTATACAATTCTTTTTTGAAACAATAAAAAGCTCAATGTTCGCCAGAGCCGATAAGCTGATATATTCCCTCGATAAAAGGTGACTTGTGTTCTATGTATCTGTCTATGTCATAAGGATACAGCTCTGCACCTTCTATCTTTATTCTGCCGTACTCCTCAACTGCTTCAGGATGTGCACGCAGATAATCCCTGAAAGATATATGCCTTTTAAGTTCATCTGCATCCTTCGAACAAACATACAGATGATGTTTTCTCAGATGGTCTTTTCCCTCGTACTTGAAAGCTTCGCGGCCAGGGATACCAAGATCGCCTTCATGATGATACCCGATCGAACCAAGTGCCGTCTTCACCTTCTCAAAACAGTCCTGATCTTCTATCACGACATCTATATCAATGACGGGTTTTGCAGCAAGTCCGGGAACCGAAGTGCTGCCGACATGTTCAATGCTCAGCACAAGACCCTCAAGCACCTGCATGAGTTCAGCTTTAATATCTTCGAAATCTTTTTTCCATGCCTCATCATAAGGCAGGACTACTACGTGTTTAGTGCTCATAAAACTATCTTCGTCAGATCTCTTCAATAACCGATGTTCCCTCTTCGCCCATCGTCCATTTCCACTTCTCGTTGAAACGGAGTTTTCCGTTCTTAAAAGAAGGCTCGGAATCACACGAACCGCTCCTCAATTCGCCATCAGCATTCATGTGCTGATAGTTAAAATGCATGTGATGGTCCTCATCCATTGTTCCTATGAGGAACCCCTTCAGGATACTGCCGCCTGAATATTCAGCCCAGATGACATTGTCCTTCTGGTGATAGCAGAATACGGTCTTATCTGATACTTCACCCGATCCGGAATTCTCGACTGCAGTGAAAAACTTATCGTCAACGGAAAATACTTCCTCGGCATCAGCAAAGAAGTTCTTACCCTTCCCGTATGCTTTCTCAAGGTTGCTATCCCAGTTGTTTTCACGTGAATCTTTCTCTCTTGACGTGCCGTCGAAAACAACAAATTCCATCTGCTTTGCGCGGTTGAAAAGCCTGTCGCCGAACATTACTTTCTTCATGGAGGCGAGCAGACCGAACTGCTCGAGTTTCTCTATAGGATTACCGGCAGAACACAAGATCATGGCCTTTTCCAGCATCTTCATTTTCTTATTGTTGCCATACGCAAATCCGTATGTCCATACGCGATCAAACCATCCTACAAGTTTTGCCGGTGCTTCGGTCCAGAAAACAGGATAGATAAATGCAATGGCATCTGCGGAATTGATCTTCTCATGCTCCGCGAGAACATCTGCTTCAGCAAACTCAGTCGTCTGATAGTTAGCATCTCTCAGATACTGCTGCTCTGTCATGTCAGATTTGAAATCCATCTCATAAAGGTCAGACATAACATACTCATTTCCGCCGGCTGTGATTCCCTTAATAAACGCATCACGGAGATTCCTGGTAAATGAATCATCTGACGGGTGACAATAAACTATGAATACTTTCATCTTAATACCCCTTTTCCCCAACCTTTTCTTTGACATTATAATCCATCAGCAGGCTGTATTTATAAAATTTAATTAAGAATATATACAAATAGACGCCTGTTTCGTATATCATATGGATATGAGGATGATAATGGGAGATTATAAATGGATATTATTGTCGCCGAAAACTTAAAAAAGCTTAGAGAAAAGCACAACCTCACCCAGGAAGCGCTGGCATTGGAATGGGGTGTTCCGGAACTCGCTATATATAAATGGGAGGCAGGACGCCTTCCTGTCGAATATAAGATGCTGCAGAGGATCGCGGATTTTTATGATGTCACTGTAGAAACATTTTTCGTTGATGATTCTGCCGAGAAGCACAAGCCTTCCGCAAATGACAAAGTATCGTTTAACTGCAGGATCTGTGGCGGAGACCTGGTTTACGACTATGCTTCCACATCCTGCAGATGTGCAAACTGCGGCAACAAGTGGGCCATTGCGGAGTTATATCCAAAGTATTCCCACGCTATCGCAACCATTAATAAGGCCGGCAGGATCTTAAGCAGCAAGGCTGTTCTTGCATCCGCTGATGAAGCCAAGCTCTTATACAAGCAGGCAATCAATGAGTGCAGCAGGATTGAAGACGCCATCTCTTCTGATCTCATCAAGATCTGTGATGACGGCGTGGCAGAGGCCGAAAAGCTTGAGACATACTGCAGAGGCAAGTATTTCTTTGATAACAGGTCTTACAAGAGCGCTCTTAAAGAACTCGAAAAAGTCAAAGGTTACAGAGACGCTGACGTTATGATCAGGCGCTGTAAGGGTGAGAAATAAGGCGGTATATTTTTCTTTAAATCCATAATACTAAGGAGGAAACAGGAATGGCTTTTTGTTCGAAATGCGGTGCGGTAGTATTAGACGGTTCTTCTTTCTGTGAAGTATGCGGTCAGGCTATAGATACTGACAGAATATTAGGTTCATCACATCTGTCTCCTCATCCTGCTACCAAAGAAGAGAGCATTCAGCTCTGCAATATATTGTTGTCTAAGTACACTACGTATGAAAAGCTCAAGGAAGATATCAAGGACGCTGAATTTCAAATCAAAAAGATGGAAGTAGGTTCCAATCCTCCGAGATATTGGTTATTCAGGTTTTATTGGCCGACCTTTATCGTTGCGGCTGTAGCATGTTTTGTTACAACATTTGTCTTTGCCGCTTTGATCGCAGCTTCAGGTTCAGATGCAATAGAACTTGCTGAAGCACCAGGTTATCTCTCAATACCGATCACACTTTTAATCGGAATCCCCATCGCTAAAGCAAGACAAAACAGAGCTAACGATAAACTGGCGCAAAATGACATGATGACGACCGCCAGGGCAAATCAGATACGTGCCCAGATTGAAGACATGAAAAGGAAGCAGAGCGAGCTCTCAGAAGAATTACAGGATTACAAAGAGCTCATCCCCCTGAACATGAGGAACAAGAACAGCATTATCAAGATCAAGAGAGCACTTGATCTAAGTCAGGCTCAGACAATTGAAGAGGCTGTCGAAATCGTGAAGAATCCGAGAGGATTTTAAGGGACACTCAGTTTAACGTTCCAAAGCACTTCCGCCCCATTCGACCACTGTAAATCCATTACGCTCAGGTCTGTCAGGAAGTTCAAGCGTCATGTGTTCAGGAATCTCAAAGGGAGCTTCAAGAGGAGTAAACACCATATAAACACGTATCAGCGTATCAGGTGCAGGATCTACGTTAAGTTTTGCCCATTCGCAGTAATATCCGCTCGGGAAAGAGATCAGATTATAAGGTGAAGCCTGAAGTCTCGGCAGCCAGTATGAGATGAAATCATCGATCTCACGGTCATTTAATCCAGCAGCTTCCAGATATTCCTCAAGGAAAGCGGCTGTATCTTCACGGGCCACACATGCGGCATGCTCAAATTCATAGTCATCAAAAGACCTGGTCCCTTCCCAGAAAAGATATTCGTAATATCTTTCGGTATTCTTGTCGAAGATCGTTCCGTCAGGGAATGCAGTCACGTTCCATCCGCCATTATATTCCGGATAAGTGCAAGTGAGATTACCGTCATAATCAAGAACGATACTTACATCCGTTTCTGACTGAGGATACAGATAAATAACCGGTTTCTCAGTTTCTACCGGTACTTCGCTATACAGATACGCAGGCTTGGGCTCCGGCACACAGAAATCGAGCATAAGCTCGACAACGCCATCATCTCTTACCAGGACAAAAGTATACTTTCCTGGCTTGATATCCCTTGGAATGTCTATCTGGAAGTCATATCCGTACCATGATGTAGTGATGCCCTTCATGTCAGTTTCAGTATGCTGGTAATATACAGGCTTTTTCGAAAATAACGCATCGCTCTTATTCCAGACATAATCTTCGTTTCTCTCGAAACAATATACCTTCATCAGCTTTTTGTTCAGATTAAACTGTTCGTTGATATCATCATTCATCCGGCAGACTATTGAGACATAATCACCCGGGTGAAGTTCACCATCCCAACTGCCAACACCTTGGATCATGGGTTCGTCGACCCATTTTGTCTCAAGATCCTTCTGATATATAAACCCTTCTTCGTCAATGGTTTCCATATCCGGGTTGCCATAGAAAATCTGATCTTTCTTTTGTTTTCCGAAACGATCACATGCAGTAAGCAATATACTTAACGTCAACAAAATGCAGATAACTGCAACAGACTTTTTGGTTTTCATATATCCCCACCCCCGTCAGTAATATTATGCTAACCTTCTCTCTTACCGCTCATGATATTCCTGTCCATTTTAATAAAATCATGGAAGTATTTCCTGATATTGGCCGCATGCTTCTCTGATTCATTTTCAAGGTCTCTTATCTTCTTGTTCATCATTCCGATCTCCTCGTAGAGTCTTGAGTTTTCTGCATCCAAATTTCTGATCTTCATTACTTTCGGGAAACAGATCACGAAAGCCTGAACAAAAAAGCCGATCAACATTATGCCGGCGAAAAGTGCCAGCCAGCCTAATATTTCCGGATGTTCCAGGCCGGAAGCAGCTGTTGAGAAGTATCCGCAAACAAAGAAAATCGCGATCAATGTCCATACGGCAGTTAAGATCCCGAAAATTACAAACATGAACATAGGAGGTCTCTTTACGCCATACCTGTCCTTAACATAATATTTCTCGCAGTCTATATTGTTTTGCGCAATTACTTCTCTGATTTTCTGTTTGTTCTCCTTAAGAGATTCGATCTCCTTGCTGCAGTCTGACCGTTTCTTCTTTTCAGTATAAATCTTGCCAAACTCAGTGAAATATTCCTTGTCTTCTTCAGAAGCGCCTGAAATCACTTCACTTACCATTTGCGGATTATATGAGAACTCTATTGTTTCAGACTCCTTTTCAAGTTCTTTCATGTTCGACAGATTGGCAGCCGCAAGCATAAGTCCTCTTAAAGCGAGAAAATCATGCGGATCCTTCGTCAACGTGAACTTATATGCATCGATAGCGGCCATAAATTCACTTCGCGAGATATAAGTCTCACCAGCCTCATGCATTTCGTCTTCTTTGAAGTATTCGTAATCATAAGTCGAACCGCAGAAAGTACAATGGTACATCTGCTTATCATTGTCGATAACAAGACCACCGCCGCATGACGGACACTGATGCTTCCTGATAGTGCCAATTCTTGAAACATTCTCACGAACGGGTTCTTTCGTTATCTGCCTGTCTTTGGAGACAAAATCACGGCTGGACCTCATGATATTGGCCGAGAACTTTTCTGCTTCAGCTTCACAGGTCTCTATCTTCTCCCCGAGTCTGATCATTTCCGTTTTTAGTTCTTCGATATGTTTATCTATATCGTTTATCTTTTTGACTCTCGGATAGACACTTACGAAATTATTGATGGTAATGGCGGCAGCAATTGTGACGCAGATAAGAGACAGATAGGCAACCCAGATGGTATCTTTTCCCAGTACTATTATCGGCAAAACAAAGAATATTGCGAACGACACAAAAAAAGCAACAGAACACCAGTTCATAATGAACATTGATTTAGGCGATTTCAGCTTTTCGTACTTGGTAGTGAAGTAGTAATCGTAACGTGAATCATCGGTCGACCGGATAGAAGCTTCGAGTCTTTGCTCTTCATCTTTAAGAGATTGAATCTCGTTAAGACGGTCAGCCAGATTTTTCTTTTCGGAATACAACTTTCTAAAATCAGTAAAATAACCCTTGTCTTCTTCCGAAGAGCTTTCAACTGCTTCACTGACCATTTGGGAATTATAAGAGAATTCTTCCGGTTTCTCATTACTGATGATCTCATCAATGCTATTCATGCGGGCAGCTGCAAGCATCATCCCTCTGTTTGCCTGGAAATCGTGAGGATCATTTTGCAGAATTAACTTGAATACATCGACTGCAGCTTTAAACTCACCGCGCGCAAGATATGTATCACCAAGCTCGAGCAGTTTTTCTTCTCTGAAGTAATCGAAATCATAAGTAGAACCGCAGGAAGCACAACGATACATCTGCTTATCGTTATCAACATTTAGGTAACCGCCACAAGATGGGCACTGATGTTTTGTAGTAATGCTCATTCCTATCTATCCCTTTTTCTTAATGTCTCTTAGTACATTAAGTTAAAATATCCCTATCCGACTACTATATTATATCAAAACAACAACGGCGCAGTCACAAATCAGAGCTCACCTATCCAAATTCGCGATGTGAACTATCTCGTAGTAATTATCATCCCTCACAAGGTCTGAAGCAAAATCGGCGGCGAAGACGACGTTATACGGGTGATCTTCAAACAAAAGAAGTCCGGGGTCATGGTCTTTACCGTTATCTATGAGCACATCCATTAATTCAAGCTCGGTATCAGTTACGTACTCGTCGTTATATGTAACGGCCCAGAATGCCGCGCCGAAAACATTAGAGTACATATATCCCCTGTCTGAATCATAGGATGGCAGTTCAACATCATAAGAGAACATCAGTCTTAAGATCTCAACATCATCAGAAGTCACTGATCTCTCAGACAGATACCCCAGGTATTCTTCCATACTGTTATCTATATATGCCATATGTTCGAACCTTAAAGGATCATCAAACATGCCTCCGTGATCAAGGCTTATCTCAACCATACGGAGATTACCGGTCTCAAGACCTCTCTCGAGGATCCCCTTATAATTATTATCGCGCCAGTAAACAAGGTTGGGTTTCCTGGAGATAAGTGACTCAAGTTCATCCATCGCCTCATCGGATCCGTCATCAAGATACGAGATAACACGTCCGACATCACGTGTCAGAACAGTGTACTCCTTGCCACTTGGAGCAGTAACCTTGGTAAATGTCACAGACCAGATCCAGAATGCAGCCAGTCCGATAAACGGAAGCGTGAAAACTATGCCAAGGACCAGGAAAACATTACCCGTTATCCGCAAGCCCTTCTTTCGCTTCGATTTGCCTATGATCTTACACGGAATCGCAATTCCGAATGACAAAAGCATAAGACCAAAAACAATAACCAGTATTATCAGGAACAGCACCCCGAATACCATCCCCATGAATGCCATATGATCTACCCCTTTATTCCTTAAATAGAATGATTATATTATATCAAATCTCATCATTCCCCCCCCCCTGAAGCCCGAATTACAGTATCCGGTTTTATATTCTTTCTGATTAAGCGACAAACGGTAACGAAAGTGTTGATTAACCAACAAAACGGCCCGATATTACTGATTGGATCGTGTTCTTTCCTCATAGATAATGAAGCCATCAAACAAAAACTTACTCAAAAGGAGGACAAGAACCATGAAGAACGAAGATATTAAGAAAATCGATAATGAACAGCTCGAAGAAGTAACAGGCGGCAAGTGGGACGAAGAAAAACAGTGGCCATATGAAGATGGTGTAATTGAAGAAATGGGCGGCAGAACGGCATTCGTATACTTTGATGTTGTCCACAGATCATGCGAATGCGGATACTCAGATGAGTTTGCACACGGCAGAGGCTTGAAAATCGGCACCAAAGTACGTGTCAGAATGGTCCCTGTCAGAACGATAATTACGATCCTTAACTGACCACTGATTCAAAACACGAATAAAAGAAAGGAGCCAGTCACAATGGATAACAATGATAAGATCACACTGAACGAAGAACAGTTGAGAGTAGTTTCCGGATGCGGCACTATTAAGGATGCGCCATATTGTCCGAAATGCAGAGCCCCCAAAAACGCTATCTATAATTTTTGTGATAAATGCGGCTGGGTATATCACTGCCATGGTTGTGGAGCAGAACTTAGAATTGGCTGTATGTGCAAGGAGTGCGGCTGGACTATCCCTACATGGAACGGCTGATAAACAGCAAGATAAATCTTCCGGCTATGATCAATCGGCCGAAAACCACACAAAAAGGGTTTCAGAAAATCCTGAAACCCTTTTTTTATTGGTGATCGTGAGCGGATTCGAACCGCTGGCCTACCGCTTAGGAGCGTCCAAAGAACAGCTAAAAACATAGAAAGGACGGGGTTTCCGGGCTTCACGTTCCTTTTTTAAGCCACTCTTCAGCCACTTATTCCTATTTCATCAAATCCAAATCTTCTTATTATTGGTAGTTCGATATATTCATTTCTTTATCATTAAATGTGCATACCAGTTCCTATCAGAAAAGACAATTCCGAAAAGTATTACAAATACCGAAGCCGACGCAGAAACAAGAGCAGATATTGCATTAACTCTATACGCAAGCATATAAGAATAAAAAAACAGAATCATTGCCAATGGGCTAGCAATTAATCGGTGAATAAAAATACTGGGGATTTTCAACCCGATTATTATCGAAAAACCACCCAAACACAATAAAACCGAGTATAACAATCCACTTTTATTTATTATTTCCAATGAGCCATATAATATAGCCGCAAAAGCAGCAAACAATTGGACGGCAGGTAAAAACACTCTATATTTAGGTGTCTCATCAACAATACATTTCCCTATAATGAGTACAGTAACTCCAAACACAAAAAACACACCAAACAAATAGTAGTTTTCAATAATCAACGAACAAATCACTGACGTCAAAACAGATATAATTCCTACCAAATTAATAATATATTTACAACGCATAGTCATTATCTTATTGTAATCTCAAAAGTGTCGATTTACTGTACTTGCTCAACACTGAACCAGCCGTCTTTATCCCTTTGAATGTAATCATGGTATAAGACAATCTGCAGGAAATCATTCCTGTCCCATTCTTCACACTTAGAGATATTTCTCATATATCCTTATTCCTCAAAGATTTGATCTCACTATAGAACTCATTTCTATAAGCTTTCTTTATTCTATAGTGGCTTGTCTTTTCTGCTATGCCTTTTTCAACCATTCGATTTAATAGGTTAATATAATCATTCACATCTGTATCCTGGTATCCTTCTATATTTTTTAGCGTCAACGCTATTTTATACTCATCAACACATAATCCATTGGAACTTAGATCAGAAAAATCCCAACTGCAAATCTGATTATATTCAGATGAATCAAAGGAATTAAGCTCTAAAGAATCCAAACGGCAAAGGTCTCTAGCGTTTTTTAATACTGAACACCCACCGCCATGGAAAAAGAACACTTTCCCATTAACATGCCAAATCTGCCTGGTTGACTTGAATTCAAGCAAAGACGGCACGTCGGTAATATTGGCATAGTAATTCGAATTAAAATATGAGATTATTTCTTCACAATAATCAGAAACAATCTTGAAATAGAGTTTTATTGCTTGTTCGCTTAGTTCCTTCATTCAATTCTTCCCTGTTTCTATAAAAGTATGCTGTTTATCTCGGCAACCCCTTCTGTATTAAATGAAGATATATCAAACAAGACAAGGCACATATTGAACTTGTACAATTCTCTTGAAAAAGAGACAAGTAATGAATCATTTAACTGTTGATTTAGCTATTCATCTGAATCAAAATACAACTCAATAAAAGTTACTATGTCCTTGAATTCGTTTTAACTCCTCAAAAAAGCATTTTAAAGCATTGATCATATGTGTAATGTTATAGAAAGCATCCATAGAAACATCAAATAGGATCCCACTGCTATACTGCGTGTCTTTATTCATAAATCGCCCGTTTACTTGGACATGGCCCTTCTTATCGAACGTAAAAGTTAAATTCGAACGTTCCAAAGAACCATAATTCTCAAGTGTTGCAATAGGGACTATTCCGGGAAGACATTCATAGACATTTTCCAGTTGAAGATAAAAACTATATAGATTACCCATTGTGATATCACATTCAAACCTGCAATCCATACCTAAACAACTATAAGCAATTTCAAACGTTCCGGTAACGCCACCCGCGTTAATTGTGTACTCGTTTTGATGCTCATCAAAAGACTTAAAAAATAAATCAAATTGTGTGCTGCCGTCCTTGATACAAATTAGCGTATACGGTAATTCAAGATTGCTTTTAATCTCTACTTCTTTAAAATCTTTATCCACTTTATTCCTCGAAACATTCAAATAGTTTAGTCTTTGTAGTCCACTTTACTGCTGATTTAACCTACTATTCCTGTTCCAATTATTATAGCTACTATGACAGCAATAACCATCAACACAATAATATTAACAACATTCATTACAATCATGTGTTTATGATGCGACATCGACTTAAACACATTTTGTTCTTCGAACTTCATTGCTTCAGTTTCTGTTAAGTTTTCTTTCTGCTGAATATTCCAATTGATCTTACTCACCAAGTCTTGCTGTCGATCCCAAAGGATATGCCTTCTAACAATATGAGAGATTATACTTGCAATGCAGATAAGACAGCTTATTCCTAGAATAACATAGATTACATATCCAATAATTACCAAAGTATAGCCCATAATTATTCTCCTGCGAACACTCTTACTTCATTTGTAAACTATTGTCTGAAATAACCTCAATCCAAGGACCATCCTTAAATATAGTCATTATAGCATGCTTACTCAGCTAAGCCTGTCATCCCCATCTTAACCGTGAGATCACCAAGGCTCTTATCAAACTGGGCTTTTGAGATAGCACCACGCTCCAGGAAGGCTTCAAGAGTCTTTTTCTGCTCTAAATATAACTGTATTATCTTTTGCTCGGGAGAAATTCTTTCCCACTCTGCCTGTTGATGGAAATGAACGTTGTCTTGTTCTTGGGCATTCAAAGCAAACAAATGAGAGACATTACTCATTTAGCGACCGAAGAAAAGTGGATAATGTAAGAGCTAAGCTCAACAATTTAAAGCTTGCTTGATCAAAAAATTAATCTGTAACCACCTGTAACCACTTTTCGTCCAAGCAAAAGGGTCCAGAAAAACCCTGAACCCCTTACAAATACTGGTGATCGTGAGCGGATTCGAACCGCTGGCCTACCGCTTAGGAGGCGGTCGCTCTATCCAGCTGAGCTACACAATCAGATTTTTTGACTGTCCGAGATTATATCACAAACCCGGAATGCAATAAAGACAGGTTTCGGCAAGCATAACGACCAGCGATATCAGTACAAGATAGAACGGAAGGCCGTCGATATACTTGGATTTTGAGACGAAGATAAGGCGCCTTCTGATTACCGATAAAAGGCCTGTCATGATGATATCGGTTGCTACTATGAATGTGTTGGCAATGATCAAGTGTGTGATCTTCGGGATGCCCGGATGAACAAGGAAAAGAAGCGAGATGAAAGCAGCTGCAATGGAAACTTCGCTTATGAAATATCGAAGTCCGAAGATGGATCTTCTGAAGTTATGCTTCGCCGTATATACGGCAACCGAACCGAACAGCAGGGCTAACACTTCGGCAACAGGGATCGTCATGACCCTGAACCAGTCAGGTTCAACAATGATCTTAAGCACATAAAGGATGACCGTGCAGATCAGGCAGATGACGGCAAACTCTCCCCTGGCGCTTAAGAATCTTCTGAGTTCGGAGATGTCCGCAACGGGGATATCCCAGAATTCAGTGAGTTTCTTTGATGTAGCGCATCTCGGAGTTCCCGTGATCCTTGATAATGCCCAGCTCATTACTATAAGGAACATAACTGCAGCAAGGAGCGATACGAACAGATATCTCTTTTCGAAAACGAAGGAGAGCATGGTGCCGAAAAGCGAACAGACAAGGGCAATCCCGTAAGGAAGCATGACCTCCGAACCGAAGGCCGGCTTAGTGTAGTTGTCATTGTCGTCTTCCTTAAATCTTGCAACCGACATGATGCCTATCGCCATCGGTATGAAGCCTACGGCCGAATAAGGCGTACAGAGGCCGAATCTGTATGAGAATTCACCTGCTGCTATAAACAGTGCCATTACAAACGCAAATGAAAGCACTGAGAGATTACGCGGCATGAATAATCTTAAAGTAAGAGACCATATGAGAATACATACCAGAGAACAGGCTACGGGCCACCAGATCGCGTTGCCCGAGATCATGAACTCGAGGCAGAGCGATACCATCGAATAGCCCAAAAGAAGAGAGCTTCTCGTACTGAGGTATCTCGCAGGCCTGATATGGACTGCGCTTACCTTGTCATCGATCTTTCTTCTCGTCTGCTCGTTATCGAAAGGCGAATCGTATTTCTCGGTAAATAATCCCATCTGATCACACCTTCCAGTTCAGATATTCCTTGAGGAATTTGTAGCAGGTATTGCATGCCTTGACGACCATTCTCGTCTCATCGTATGCATCAGGTACAGGCTCGACAAGGGATGCTATCTCTGACATAGGAAGGTCGTCGATACTGTCCGTGATTACCTGGTCGTCAGTATTGCCGCTTGAATTAAGGCCGTCTTCACCTGCATCGTAATCGATGGTATTTACATCCTGCCCGTCGCTGTTGCTGTAACGGTTCTTGTTTTCATAAGGATTCTCTTCAAGAGTCCTGCCCGTGATATTGGCTTCGATCTGTCTTACTCCGATGAAGCCGATGGCAACTTCCTCATCGTTATAAACCGTATAGATCTCAGGTGTCTCCTCGAACGAGAAAACGACATGATCGTCTTCGTTAAGAAGCTCAAGACCGTAAGCATTGTCCTGATAGAGATGGAAAAGGATCATGTTAAGGCCGGCCATGTAAGCTGTCTTGTCATAGCCTACCTGCGAATAACTGATGCACTCTTTGGCAAGATCTACAAAAGGTCTTATATCGCATGTTACGCCATCAACGATATCCGTCGTACCATTGGACTTCATTGCAAGACGGTCAGGGTCCTGGCACTCAAGAAGAGCGTGGCAGAGATTATAGGACTGCGTAGCCCAGTCAAGACCCGATATCTCATAAGCACCTCTTAAGGATGCTTCACTTCTGTCCTTGTTGGTCCTGTCCGTACAGAATGCATCCCACTTTATCTTTGTGATCATTCCGTTCTGCACTTCCATCTCAACATAGTCTATGTACTTGTTTCTGTCGTCATACAAACGCTGTGCATAGTAGACACCGTCTCTTAATCCGGGCACGGTGATGTTTTCCGTATCGTCGTCATCAGGCTTTTCTTCTGTAAGGAATGCCAGAGGGATCTGTCTTCCTATAAGCCTGTCCTTGATCTGATTCATGTTGTTCTCATCAATAACGTAAGCGTTATCGCCGGATACATTATTCAGGGAAAGACCGACGATTCTTGTACTCTCATAATCCAGAGCTACAAGGATGCTTAAGTCCTTTCCTTCAGGTGATGTAACCGTAAGATCCACAACATAGCCTTCAGGTGATCCTGCTGCGTTATAACCGATAAAAACACCCTTGATCTCAGGGAAATCATTAAGTGCCTTGCTCTTAACCTTTTCATAGGAATATGAATCAAGGACCACGTCAAATCTTGAGTGATACTCGTTCTGGACACGCTTGTTCGCGTTATCCTGAGATACGAAATAACTTCCGATAACCATGGCGGCACCGACTATCAGCAACAGGATAGCTTCCGCAATAAACTGCTTAAGCTGTGCATGAGTCATCATGATACATCCACCTCCCTCGAACGGATCTTACGTCTGGAAAGGGTTTTCGAGAAGAAATCCAAAACAAACGACATGAAATTAACTGCAATGACAGGAGCAAGGACCGATACCACAGGAGCCAGGAACGGCTTGGTGATAAGAGTCAGAACACCACACGTAATACCGGCAAAGACTCCTGATGCAAATCTTGAAGGCATCGTGGTCAGGTCTCCGAGAATGAATACCGCAACGAAAACAGCACCTGACGAAAGGATGTAAATGATCAGTCCGTCAAAGCTGAATGACTTCGTCTCAATAAGCATGGAGACGGGATACAATGCCATTATCGTAATGAGATAAGATATAGGCGAATAAAGTCTGATGGTACCCTTAAGCGTAAGGAATATGCCGCCGATCACGAGGCAGATGATACAAGCCGTTCCGATCATGCTGGGATAGTTACCGCTCAAAAGCTCGAGCAATGAAAGATGTTCATAAGAAGGCAGCGTATCAGGCTGCTTCTGGACTATAAGGCTCAGAAGCTCCATTTTCGAATTTGATTCGCCATAAGAAAAACCCTGGACTCCCGTGGGCCATACGAGCTCTATGAAAAGTCTTCCTGCACAGGCAGGATTTACGATATTGCTTCCCGCACCGCCGAAGACCTGCTTAGTTACGACTGAAGCGAAAAGCACCGCCGTAAGCGCCGTCAGAAGCGTCGTATCCGGCGGAAGCATCAATGCGATCAGAAGTCCCTCCACAAGAGAACTCAAGTCAAAATAATCGCCTGTTCTTCTCCTAGTAAGTCTCATGCAGAAAGTGTCTGAGAACACAAAAGTGATCATGCAGAAAAGGATCAGTATGGCTGCTCTGAGGCCATAATAGAAGATCGCATAAACGACACAAGGAACGAGCGCTGCCAGGAACGTCAGATAAATGTACGGAGCGCTTTTCTCCGTATGGATAAAGGGAGCAAGTTGTTTCATTTCATTACTCATACTTCTTTATCCTTCTCGAACGGCAATACGATAGAATCAGGTGAACTCTGCTTCTTGTCTTCTTCTGTATCTGAATAATCCTCAAGCAGTGATGCTTCACCGACATAAGACGGCTTCATATCACCCGCCGTCTTCTCTTCAGCGCTGCTGTTATCAAGAAGCGAGTTGATCTCGATAATCCTTCCTTCACCGGCAAAGCTTGCGATTGCAGGCGTAAGGTTAATGCCGGAAGGACAGACGTAAGAACATGAGCCACATGCAATGCAGTCTCTCGCGCCCTCTTCTGCTGCTTTCTGGCCAAGGCCCTGGTTAAGCATCTCGTAGATGGTATTCGGTGAAAGGTTCATCGGACAGCACTCGGAACAAAGACCACAATGGATACAAGGCGTTCTGGGGACTTCAGTTTTTCTGACTACGGATATAACGGAAGTCGTCTTTACTATGGGTGTATTCTCCGGATCCTTAATGTCGATTCCGGTAAGGCAGTTGCCCCATACGATCCTGCCGCTTCCGTTTTTGATGTCCTGTGCATTAGTCAGAAGCTCAGATACGGGAGTTCCAATGGGAACAAGCATGTTATGTCCGCCGGATGCGTCTCCTGTAACGGATACGATCCTGCTCATCATGGGTATGTTATCGGATAACGCCTCCCAGCATGCGAGCATTGTGGAACAGTTGAACAAAACTGCGCTGCACGACTTCTCGATAGTCTCACCTGCCGCAAGATTCTTACCGTAAAGAGCTCTTGCCACAAGTCTGTAGTAACCCTGGGGGAACCTTTCCCTGAAAAGCTTTATGTCATACTCAAGGTCTTTAAAGTCATCCTTGATCTTGTCGATCGAATTCTGAAGAGCCTTCCTCTGTTCCCTTCTGTTCTCGGAAATGAGGAATATGCATCTGGAAGCGCCTACAGCTCTCGCACAGGCGCTTGCGCCCAAGACAACATAATCAGGATACTCCGTGATCGCAACGAGGTCAGAAGTGGAATAAGGCTCACTCTGGAGGCAATTGACCAGGAAGTCTTTTACAACTTCTGTTCTTGCTCTTCTGAGCTTGGCTGCAGTGGGAATACCCTCACCGCCCATGCCGCATATGCCGGCATCTCTTATGACGCCTATTGCTTCGGTTGCAGAAAGCTTAAAACCGGATCTCGGTCTGACTGAATCAAGCCTTGCTCTCTTCATGTCATTCTTGATCGTAACTGCTGGAGTCAGGATACCGTTTGGAAGTCTGATATCTGAAATATCAGTTACTTTTCCGGAGATACCGCTGTGAACGGGAACGGAGAATGAACCTTTCTCAGGAACTCCCACACACTGGCCCATGCGTACATAATCGCCGACCTTAACCGTGGGCACTGCGGGAACACCATAGTGCATCTTCATCGGAAGGATGACCTTCGTAGGATAGATCCTCTCGAACATTATCTCCTTGACAAAAGGGGAACGCTTTGAAAAATTCAAAACGTCCCCTGTAAACAAGCCTCTGTAAAATGAATATCGCCTGCGGTCTGCCACTTTATCTGTCCCCGTTACGGAAGGCCGTTAAAGAACCAAACTTATCAGTCTGAATAGCCTTCGAGCTTCTTTGACTTAGGTGATCTGTTAAGCTTTCTGATAGCTTTAGCCTCGATCTGTCTGATACGCTCACGAGTAACGCCAAGCTTCTTACCGACCTGCTCCAATGTCATCGGAACACCGTCCTTAAGACCGAATCTCAACTCGATGACTCTTCTTTCTCTGTCTGTCAGACCGTTAAGAGCCTGGATGAGGTCTTCCTTAAGAAGGATTCTTGCAACCTCTTCTTCAGGTGCAGCAAGCTCATCGTTGGAGATGAAGTCAACAAGGTGGCTGTCTTCTTCCTCACCGACAGGCTTATCGATGGAAATAGGATCCTGTGAGATCTTCTGGATCTCTCTGATCTTGGATACTTCCATACCCATGGCTTCAGCAAGTTCTTCTGTTGTAGGCTCTCTGCCGAGATCCTGAACGAGCTGACGCTGTACTCTTGTAAGTTTGTTGATGGTCTCAACCATGTGTACAGGAATTCTGATCGTTCTAGCCTGGTCTGCAATGGCTCTGGTGATAGCCTGACGGATCCACCATGTAGCATATGTGGAGAACTTGAATCCCTTTGTGTAATCGAACTTATCAACTGCCTTGATAAGACCGATGTTACCTTCCTGGATGAGGTCCAGAAGTGAGAGACCACGGTTCATGTATTTCTTTGCGATTGATACAACGAGTCTCAGGTTGGAGTTGATGAGGAGCTCTTTTGCTTCCTCGTCGCCCTTTGCCATTCTCTGGGCGATCTCTTTCTCCTGCTCTGCATCGAGGAGTTCGATCTTACCGATCTCCTTGAGATACATCTTGACCGAGTCATCTACGACATTGGCATCTTCACCGTCTGTATCGACTCCGTCGTCATCGCCGCCGAGATCGGGATCGCTGATCATAACGCCGCTGTTCTCAAGCTCAGCTCTGAGATTGATCATCTCATCGGGTTCGATCTTAAACGGATCTGTGAGTGTCTCAAACTCCGCCTCAGAAATCTGATTCTCATTCTTCTCTGCGAATTTCTTTGCATGTGCCAGTGCTTTCTCAAAATCTGTCATCTATAGATTACCTCGTAGATTTTCAATGTGCTTTGTCCGAATAACATCTGTGCCGTCACTTTAAGCGGCAGCGGGATATTACTTTGTTGTCTCTGCCGGCAGAATCTCAACGGGAGTCTGAACATCCGTTGTAATGCCGTCCTTTGTTACGAAGAAGATCGTATCAGGAGTGTAGATATGCATCTCAACCTCACCTGATTCCTCACCGCGCTTCTCCGTACGGAGCTGAACGTAGTTGGAATAAAGTGTCTTTGCCTGATCCTCGGTGATCTCATCAGAAAGACCGAGCTTTACATACTGACATGAAAGTCCGTAGATGTTGAACTGCTTGTAATCAAAATTAGTGAAAGATGTTTCTTCTGTATCTGCGTTATCGAAAACATTTCCGATATCGGCAATAATGGCCTGCTTCAGCGCCTTGCGGCTGAAATACAGCGGTAAAGCGATAGCCATAATGATAGCTACGACAACGAGCGCACCTGCTGCCATTCCGATAATGAGCTTCTTGGGAGCCTTAACATCATTAGGCGAGATCTCGAATTCATTGGGCTTAAGCTTAGCAGTATCCGTCTGTGTCTTTGAAACCTTATCCCTCTGAACTGCCTTCTCTACAACATCCGGCATTACGGGATTTGAGTAATAATGCTTTGCACCTTCCGTCTTCTCAAACTTCTCGTTCTTGAATTCGTGTCCGTCAGGATTCGCAAGAAGTTCTGCTGCTTCTTTAGCAGGGAAAACGCAATTGCAGAATACGCACTCGCAAAGTTCGTCTCTGTCATCGAACATAACCAGCGAACCGCAGTTTCTGCACATACCTTGTTTAGTCGCCATCAAATAATCATCCTTTGTCTTTGAAGTATGGGCTCTAAGCCGACTAGGATGCCCTACAAAATCACAGGGATAATGGTTTGAAACAGGCCGTAAATACGGCATTCCCTTTGTGTAGGCATAGTTCTGCTTATAGCAAGCGTTTATTATAATATGCTATTTGTTACTCGTCAAGCATAATTTGTAAGTCACTTGACACTTCTGTCTCCCCGTCTGTATCATCTTTCCTATCACCCGATGACCAGAGAGGTATATCCGTGCCGAAATCCAGATCCAGGTTATATCCCGACTTAAAACCTTCGAATGACAACGAGAGGTTTATGCTCGAGGCCATAAGAGAAGCCGAAAAGGCCATAGATCTTGGAGAATGCCCCATCGGATGCGTGCTTGTAAAAGACGGCAAGATCTATGTCAGATCCCATAACTTAAGACTTACACGCGGTAACGCACTCGCACACGCCGAAGTGATCGCCATAGACAAAGCGTGCAAAAAACTCGGCGATTGGAGACTTGAAGATTTCGACATGTATGTAACGCTTGAACCCTGTACTATGTGTTCGGGCGCTATCATCCAGTCCAGAATACGCAAGGTCTATTTCGGAGCCTATGAACCCAAGAGCGGCGCGGTCGTATCCTGCAATGACATTTTCGAAGTCTCTCACGGACATAACCACAAAGTCGAATTCGAAGGCGGCATCCTTGAAAAAGAATGCTCACAGATGATGCTCGACTTCTTCCGTGCCATCAGAAAACGCGATGCCGGCAAAAAGAGATCTTGTAATTAAACTTCGACAAACTCCCCGTAACGGACAAGATACAAAAGCTTGTGAGCAACCTTCATGCCGTCCTCTTCGCATGCGGCAGCATAACTGTTAAGCTGGAACGCATGTCTCTCCCTTGCTTCTTTGGCCCGCTCTTCAGGGCTTTTGCCGCTCAAGCGGTCCGTCTTATAGTCGAGGATCGTATAACCTTCAGATGTCTTATAGATCAAGTCGATGATTCCCTGGACAAGAGCCGAATCACCTTCATTGCCATTGATGTAGACCGCAAATACGATCGGTTTCTCGGAACGGGCAGATCCGTCTTCAAAACTTCTTACGATGTCTTCACACCTGCCGTCTTTGCAGAATGCCATTATGCCTTCTTCAAATTCCGAAGCGACTTCCATGGCATCAGCAGGGGTGCAGATATTAAGATAACCGGACTTTATGAGTTCTTTGATCTCGTCTTCAAAAGAAATGTTGCCTTCCCTTAATCCTTCAAGGTCAATGAATCTCATTATCCTGTGGAGTATCGTACCTTTGTTGGCAGCAGTAAGCATCGAGATATTGGCGCTTTCAAAATCATCAATGCCCCTGATCTGAAGGTCGACATGCGTTGTATCAGAAGGCTTTCCTTCCCCGCCGATTCCGGTAACGGAAACCTTGAACGGAATATCAACACTCTCCTGATGCTCATAAGGAGGAAGGAGCAGTTTTCCTTCCGGATCGAAGAGATCCTTATCATCTTCTTCCTTCTCATCTTCCTTCTCTTCACCCCGGTTTGCCTGGTTATGTGCATCGTAGAGTTCCATGACCTTGTCAGCAGGCACCTTTACGACTTCGTAACCCTTAGTCTTGTTGCCTTCGAGGTCAAAGAACGGGACCGCATTAGACGGCTTAAGATCACCTGATCTTGCAAGGTCTCTTAACTCATCTCCGTCTTCACTTCTGGCAAGTGCGCTGAAAAGGCAATATGGAAGTTTCATGTCTCCTGCGAGCCAGTGACGTTTGTCGAATGCCCTGTCTTCGTAATCCACTGCCTGAGTGAAAGCCTTTCTGATCGCACTCGATTTGCCGTCGTCAGTGAAATCACAGCATGTAATTACAGACAAGCTCTCTTCTGCCCTGGTCAGTGCAACATAAAGGAGCCTTACCGTCTCCGAATTTGAAGCAAGCCTCATCTTCATTTTGTAAATGTACTGCTCAAAAGAATGGCTTCTGGTAATGTTGTCGAAGTCGTAATCTTCCGTGATAAAACCATCGTCACGGTCGAACATAATGCTCGAGAGATTATCCTTTCTCTCATCCTGTCCGCCTGTAGCAACAAGAATGACAAACGGGTATTCAAGACCTTTGCTCTTATGTACCGTCATGGTCGTGATCTTATTTTTGTTTGCATCAACGATCTCGATATCAGCTTTCTTGATCTGTATCTTCATTTGCTCAAGTTCTGAAGATATGCCTGATACGTCAGAACCTCTTCTCTTGAAGCTTTCAGACAGCCAGTCCTTAAAGACATCAAACTTACTGCAGTCGCCTTCTCTTGCCTCAAGCGTAGCCTTGATTCCGGTCTCACGGTAGATAAGTTCGATTATGTCATCGATATCCGTTACCATAGAACTCATTCTTATCCTGTCAAAGACATCTACAAATCCCTTAACACGTGATGCAAGTTCAGAGTCACACTTATCGATGTAAACTCTCAGCCTTAACATCAGAGGTTCCTTATCAAGTGACGGACCGTCAAGCTCATGAATGAATGCCTGGATCGAAGCGAGTTCTTCAACCGTGAAGTTCGAGAACTTATAGTTGGAAAGCATAACTCCGGCAAGGTATTCATCTCTGTATTCGTTGCCGAGACAGATGAGGAAATTAATGAGTCTGTGTATGTCACGGTCTTCAAATACATCAGTCGTAAACCGGCCTGATGCTTCGATCTTTCTTCCGTCTTTAAGCGTGCAGCCGTTAAGATATCTCGCGATATTCTCAGCCTGGTTATTCGACGCCGTAAGGATACAGATGTCCTTGAATTCTGTTTTACTTCCGTCAACTCTCGTGCACTCTTCAAGATATCTTCTGACTTCGCTCTCTACTGCCGCATATACAGCCTTTGTATCAGGCTCTGTCCTGTCGCCGTCTTCGTTCTTCGGAAGCCCTTTATCTGCAACAACGATCCTGGGTATGGAACCGTGCTTTGACTCAACGGCCTTACTAAGACGCTGGGTATCGTCGTATTCGATCTCTGAAGCTTCCCTGCTCATTGTCTGACCGAAGACATAGTTTGCAAAAGCAAGGATCTCACATGTGCTTCTGTGATTCTCCTTGAGATAGTGAACCTTTCCCTTTGACGGATCACTGCTGTAAGCATCCATTCTGCTGCCGAAGATCTTCGGATCTGCAAAACGGAATTTATAAATGCTCTGCTTGATGTCGCCGACTCTGAAAACGTTTCCTTCTTTGCGTTCAAAAGTCTCGATTATCTTATCCTGAAGTCTTGTATTGTCCTGATATTCATCAACAAAGATCTCAGTGAATTTCGCACGGTAGAATTCGGATGCCTCATCAGTTTTCAGGATCTCATAAGCTGTGTGCTCAAGATCTGAATAATCCATTCCGTGCATGCCGTTCTTCAATTCCGCATAGAACTTGTCAGTTCTCTTAAGCAGTTCCACAAAGCATTCAGAAGCTTCGGTTCCTGCTTTCTGATTTGCAAGAATAGTCTCAAGATCAAATCCCATCAGATTTCCATATTCCTCAGGAAGATCAAGCGGGTTGTCGTACTTGGTATCAGCCCACTTACCGGGATCGATAAAATGCCTGAGCGAGATCAAAGCATGCAACGGACTGTCATCACCCTTAAGATCAGCATTTCTGAAAAGACCTTTGAAATTAAGCAGCGACAACTCTTTTACCGGCTTCAGATATCCGAAGAAATCTGCACCGCTATGTGTCTTGTAATCTTCAACTACCTGGTCGATCCTGCCGGAAACCTCACTGATGAATTCTTCGTTGGTATATTCCTCAACGATCCGGTAAGTGTCATGAGATTCAAGCATGGATGCAAAATCGCTGCTCACAAGTATCTTTTTGATATCCGTCAGATACTTCACGATCCTTCCCGGAATGTCATTATCTCCTTCAAAGTACATGACCAGACCTTTGGCATCACGGTCTTTACGTTCTTTAACAAACTCTTCGCACTTATCAAGATAATCAGGAAGGCTTCGTAATGTCTTATATGTACCCGTGACAATATTAACAAGCGTCATGTCGCTTCTTCCGTCGCCGAATCTTCTGGTAAACCTGATGAAAGGATCCTCTTCAGTCTTGCAATCAGCATAAAGATCGCGGATTGCATAATCCACCGCCGACTGGAGCAGTACTCCCTGCTCACTCTCGGTAATGATCCTGCAGGACGGATCAGTAAATTCAGCCATGGGACCGTCTGAGAGAAGATATCCTTTCTCCTTAATGACACGGGAACAGAATCCGTGCATCGTCTGGATATATGCATTAGGTAAAAGATCGATCTGTGATGACAGCCGTGAAGCAAGGTCCGTATCACCATTTGCAACTGCTTCGTTTCTTAATGACCTGAGCTTTTCTTCGATCTTCTCGGCCATGTGAGCTGCAGCATCTTCCGTGAACGTAACAACGAGCATCTCATCTACTTTGAGCGCACCGCTCATTACCTCATCACCTATTCTGGCTGTAAGAACCGTTGTCTTACCTGAGCCTGCGGAAGCAGAAACGAGGTTGTTATCAAGCTTTGCGTTTATGATCGCATTCTGTTCATCCGAAAACTTCATAACTTACTCCTCCTTTCCACTGTCTTCAGCGCTTTTTCCTTCAAGGATATCCTTCATCGCAAGGATGGCGCGCCTGTCGTCTTTACTCATGTTCTTATCTGCACCGATCTTCTTGGTAACTTCATCGTAGCCATAGTCTTTTCTGGGTTTTCCGGACTTTGTGGGCTCTGCTGATTTCTCACAGTTGGCAACGACTTTTCCGTATTCACTGCTGCTGCCTGTATTGATCTGTGCCCTGCCTTTTGAGAAGGACGGATCATTACCGCAGTATCCTCTGTAACTGCAGTAATTACAGAGCTTGATAAGCGGTTCTGCCGTTATCGCATCAGCCTTGCCTTCTGCTATTTGATCGATGCTTTCCTTGATTATGTGCTTCGAGTATTTGATTGCTATCTTTACGGCTTCATCGTTATATCCGGCAAGCTGCGGAAGACATACGAGAGGCTCTCCGTCGTCATTTGCTTTAAGACCTACAAGAACATATCCGTAATCGTCAATGACGGCATCTTTTCCTGCTTTGGCATTCATATCAAGGATCGCTCCTGAATATGCAGGAAGCTGGATCTGAGTACCGTTAAGAAGTTCTGATGAATCCACTGCCTTATCACCGCTCTTATAGTCGATGGTTCTGACATGGATCTTCCCATCATCAGAAATCTTCGTATCGTATCTGTCGATGAATCCGCTGAATCTGAGATCGATCCCTTCGTATGGTACATCGAGCACAAGATTACCCTGCCCTATTTTCTCTTCTACGCCTTCAGGAACAAACCCTGTCGATACTGAGTCAGAAAGAACATCACGGAACATCTTGGTAAACATTCTTCTAAGTTTTGCATATGTATCCATCTCAAAGACTTTGTCCTTAGGATTTCCGTCTTTATCTACCGAACCGAAAGAAGCTCTCGAAGAGACAGATGCTTTAAGACACTTATCTGCAAATTCATTATATTTCTGCTCGTCATCAAGCAGTTCCTGAGCCATCTTTTTAAACTTATCAGGATCTTTACCGCTGTCATCACGAAGTGTTCTGTAAGCATTCTCAAACATACCGTGAATAAGGCTTCCGAATGAGTTTGGCTGTATTCTCGTATTATCTTCCCTGGGGCTTATCCTGAGCTCTCTGTCGAGCATGAACTGGAAAGCACACTGTCTGTAGCTTTCGATCGAGGAAACGCTCGCATAGATGATCTTGCCCTTAGTGCCGTCTTCCTTCCTGTTTGTAAGAAGCCTGTCCATGATGTCTACCGGGATCTTCGCCTTCTCATAATCATGTCTGAACTTCACTGCCTGTCCAGCAATAGGATTTTTAAAAGTGTTGACTATATGGAATTTCTCATCAACATACAGTTCAAGATATTCGAATATACGGCTTTTGGGGGCGCCGTATTCATGGACCATGTAGATAATGTCGGTAGCTGCACCAAGATCAAGGCATGCGGTTACGAATTCTTCCCTCATCTTACTCTCGGCTTTATCAGGAAGCTCTATATCTTCGGTTGAAGCAGACAGCTCCTTCAATTCTATGCCGCTGAGAAGCCCCTCACGCATTCGCATGTAAGGGAAGTTATCTTTCTGTGCACCGATGATGAAAAGTACCTTACAGGGCGTAACAAAGGCATGTTCAGGTGTTGTTATCTCAATAGAGTCAACCTTCAGAGGAATCGTTCCTTCCGTGCGGTTCCTCATGTCGGTACGGAGCATCGAAATGAAATCCTTCTGGCTGATCTCACAATTATTCATCTCATGTGTTGAACACATCAAAAGACTTACAAGCTCATCGTATCCTCTGACCAATGCAACAGCCGCAGCATCGTCGCCTCTTGCAGAAAACTCATCTCTCAAAGGCTCAATGAAACCACGCACACTGTCAAGATATTTAAGGCTTGCCATTGCCTTACCGGAAAGTGTTTTCTCACCGTAAATTGATTCGCATGCTTCCTTCAAAGGAATGAGCGATCGGACAACCACATATTCGTAGAAGAACTTCCCGCAGTCTACGAAGCCTTCCTTATATCCGGGTACTGTATTCTCAAATATCCAGAGTCTGCGCTTTTTGGCATTCTCATCGTCAGGTTCGGCATAAGCTTCAGGATCAAAGATCCTTCCCTGGTCCGTGATGTTTTTTGCATAGCAGAAATTCTCAAAGCTGTCAGCTATGTACGGAGGGATCCTGAGCATTCCGGAACGCATAGCCTTCATTATGAGTTCGAGTGTATATCCGTATCTCGGCAGCTCAAGAAGGATCTGCATCATGTACGGAACTACTGTTCCGCCCAAAGCAATCTTACGGTCGATAAAGACATCCAGACCATATATCTCAGCCGTGCTCCTCATCCTGCTCATGATGTCTTCATTGCAGCAGATGATCCTGATGTCACGGTATCTGTAACCATGGTTTCTGGTAAGGTCGATGATCTCACTGAAGATATATCCGACTCTGTCATCGATGCCGGAGAGCTCAGCAAGTCTGACCTTGCCAGCCGTATCGAACCTCTCGGGCTTGATATCAGTTGCTATGCCCTCTATCAGAGTCTTTAATTCAGAGGCATTATCCGAAATAGCAATCTCTTTTCCTGACGCACCAAGACCTTCAAGCATTGCACGGAAATCTTCACCATTCTTATAAACGGAAGAAAACTTTGTATCTGCATTGCCCGTAAGAACATTAAACTCAACTTCACATCCGAGTTCCGACAAAAGAGAAACAAGTCTTATCTCTTTGGGAGTAAGCATACGTGTCGCGCCGAATCCGACAAAAACGATAACCGAATTCTTAAGCTGGTCCAAAGCGCTTCTGCGCCTGGTCTTGAGTTCTCCCGAGATGAATGAAAACAGTTTGTCACATGCCAAAGCAATGGGCTCTCTGAGAAGATTAAGACCATACCTGCCATTCAGCTCTTCGAGCTCGCTCATGATAAGATGAAGATCCTTGAGTTTGTTGATAAAAGCAACAGTTGAAGATGTATTCTCAAGAGCCTTAATGGCCTTATCGATGTCATCAATGCCGACGCCGTATCTTGAGAAATCTCCAAGGAGAGCGATCATCATGTTAATATAGTCAATTCTCGAAGATAATGTGCCGAATGCATTCAGCTTGTTTTTGTTGGTTGCAAGGATGTTATAGATGGCGTTACGGAGCATGATCTCACCGCCCTCGGCAACATAATTGGTGCCAAGGTCATCAAGGATATTACCAGCAAGCTTACGGAAACTTAAGACATCACCTGACACCAGCGAAGAAGACAGAGTGAGAAGCCCGCTGCCCGTATCGATGGTATTACCCAGGTGTGCAACGCTCTCCTTAAACCCGAGAACTTCACGCTCTACCTGTGCCTTGGAAAACTCTGGCGCAACAAAGATTATCTCCTTTCCGGGATTATCCCTGACAGAACTCTCGATAATCTCACATGAAACAGGCTTTATCGCACTGTAAGTCTTAAATCTGATCATACTGCTACCTCGAAAATCTTTCTGCTTAGATTTTACGATTCAGCAATATTTTTGCAAAGCGATTAATGGGACAGTTTCGCAACTGCCCCATTAATTTTTGAATCTATTTTCCGAGTAATTATTCCGGTTTTATGCAACAATCTCAATGTTATCCACACTCTTGTGTGACCAGTCGTTTGAAAGATCCATGTTCTGCCAGTCATCCCTGTGGCAACTGAAACTGATCGTTAACGTGTCGCCTTCTTCAAGATTGCCTGATCCCGGACATATGGAAAGACATGTGTCCCTGTCTTCACCGGAACAAGTTGAGAATTCAGCTGATACATCATCTGTAAGTGCCGTGTACTGACCGGAAGAAGAGTTTATCGCAGCGTGATAACAGTCAAATACCATGTTTGCGCCATCGTCAGTAAAGTAGTAATTGATCCACAGATCTGACAGATCAACAGAATCACTGCCTGTATTCTTGATCTCCAGTGTTCCTGCTATGGCATTGGCGCTTGTAGAATTGTCATTATAGGTCATTGTAACCTGAAGGTCTCCTACGGATGCCTGGCCGCCTGAAGAAGTATGGTTCTGTGTAGGTTTTGTGCTCTGGGACGGAACAGAACCGCCTGCAGATTCGCCCGAACCTGTACCTTCCCCGTCAGGAAGGACTCCATATACCAGCTTGCCGTCATCCATAAGAACTGCGCCGCTGTTATACGAATAGTCGTTGCTGTTATCCCATTCGCCATTAGAGCTGATCATTCTTACCTGAATCTCGGATTTATACTGGGACTGTCCTCCCGGTCTTAAATTACCATCGTCAAAGACCACAGACAAATAGTAAATGTGGTTTTCCTCATTCCAGACCTTAAGACCGTCAACTCTTCCGGACTGCATGTAGTTTGTAGTGATGCTTACGTCATCGACATCTCCACCTGCCTCATAAATCTCTGAAAGATCAACGAAATATCTGAATTCAAGGGTTTCGGCTGTTCTTGCAGGCCATGCAGTCTTGTTGTAGATAAAAGCCTTGATTTCAACGAAATCAGATCCTTCAACATTGATACCGCATTCAGTTGAGTATTCGTCACCGGGAACTTCTTCTACAGCACCGAAATCGATCAGGGTCTGACCATGATATTTTGAATACATGGCAGCCATAAGGCCCGTAAAGCCGGCATTGTAATCGCAGGCAACCTCATTTTTATTGTAATCGCTTACAGTATCCGTATAACCGTCAGATGCATCAGGGCCGCCTACAAGTGCGCCATACAACGTATGTCTTGCTTCACCCGGTTCATTCATGTTGTCACAATAAGAGCCCTGGCTTGTTCTGTGGTGCGGATGCTCCGGTGCGTTTTCGCCAAAGCCGCATACAAAAGATCTGCCTGAAGAACCCAGAGCATAGTTTGCCTGTGACTCTGCAAAATCCCAATAGACCGATACTTTGTCTGAAGGACAGCCTTCCCATCTGCTGTATACGGATGCTACAAAAGCTGTAGTAGTTGAATATCTGAGCGAACCCCACTGGTCAAGCCACGCAAGACCTTTTGGTGAATAAGTTATCCTCTCACCGTCAGATGTGCCGCAGGACCAGAAATCCAGGTGTTTTTGAACCGCATCCTTATAGGTATTCTCCTTCGTGATCTTTGCAAGCAAAAGATCTGCGCCGATGTGAACGTCATCCCAGCAAAGAGCCCAGTTATAGTCCTGGTTGGCTTCTTTGATGCAGGCTTTAGCGTTATCAAGATAAGCTTTGTCTCCGGTGGAAAGATAGAGCCAGCAGCCTGCCCATGCAAGTTCATCGTAATATCCGCTCCATGAATTATAAAAACCGTTTGCAGCGGTATATCCGGAATCACTTCTTGTCGAATCGGAAAACGCATAAAGGCTTTTTGCATGTTCAAGACAGAGAGCGGCATATTCCTTGTCCGCATCCTCAAACACGATGGAAGCTACCGCCAAAGCAGCTGCGGCCTCTCCGACTACTGCAGAACCCGGGTTATCCTTTGTTACACAGTAAGACGGCCTGTTCATTGTCATGACCTCACAAGGTCCCCACCAGGAGTGATCCGCATTTCCGTCACCTACCTGATAGTAGAATACTTCATCTTCAGGATGACACTTGATAAGATAATCCGTGACCCACCTGATATCACCAAGGATATATTCAAGCTGGCCGCTCTGTTCGTATGCTTCGCGGTCTTCGTACACTGACCAGCCGAGCATGGCGGCAGAATATGCCATCGGGAGATTGAACTTTACATTGTCGCCCGCATCATACCATCCGCCGGTAAGATCAAGATTATTGTCAGCGCCGTCAGTAAGACCTGAATCACCTCTCCAGTTGCATCTTGTCTGTTCGGGAAGCGCTCCGCTTCTTTGAAGCTCATAGAAGAGCACTGACTTCTGAAGCGCTTCGCCATAGTTGTAATCACCGGTTCCTTCGATACCTTCGTAGCCGCGGCCAAACTCGGTAAGTTCTGAAGTAGAATGTGCTCCGCCGGAAGCACCTGTAAACGAGTCTGTCTGCGATGTTTCCGTATCACCGGAAGATGCCGCCGCAGAAGAGTCAGCTGAAGATCCTTCTGTAACAGTTCCCTGTCCCTTATCGCATGCAGTAAGCAAAATTGCTCCTGCAAGTATTAAAGCTATGGCTCCGTTAATTCTTTTCATATATGCCTCCGGAAAGTATTGGCGCTATTATACAACATGTATTAAGACAAGCGGCAGGACGTTCTTCTCGATGAAATCGAACCTGTCGAATATCAAAGGCTTGAATGTTCCTGTGATTCCTACAGAAACATTCTCTTTTCTGTTCACATAGATAATGTTCCCGCCGTCGCCTATCGCCGCATATGCTTCATGGTCTTCTACAGGCTTATACCACAGATAACCGTAACCCATATAGCCAAAACGCTCTCCAAGTTTCAGCTTGGGAGTAAGCATATCAGTAATATAGCTCTCGGGAATTAAACCCCTGCCATTATCCAGTACGAGCTCACCGAGCTTTGCCATATCCCGTGCTGACAGGCATAATCCCCAGCCGGCCGTGACAACATCTTTAGGATCTGAATACCATTCGTTTTTTCTGGGACTCTTATTCATCACAAAATCAAACTGGTCTTCTTTGGAACTGTCGCCGTGTATCACATGCTCAGGTATACCCAACGGCAGGAACAGATTGCGGTTTGCAAAATCTATTAGCTTTTCGCCGGTTGCATTCTCAATAACTCCTGCAAGGATCTGTATTCCTAGAGTTGCATATTTAAACTCGCCCGTAATACCTGAACGGCCACCCAGAAGGTCCAGCGCACCCTTTGTCCAGTCATCAGACGTGCATATCTTTTTCCATGGTTCAGAGCGATACTTATAAGGCGCCGTCATTGTCAGGAGGTGTTTTAACGTTACATCGTATATAGTCTTCTCGCCTCTCTTGACGGTATAGCTGGGAAAGAATTCAATTACTTTCTGATCAGTGTTTTTAATATAGCCTTTGCCGATAGCGATTCCGGTAAGAAGCGACATTACACCCTTGGTTACCGACATGACATGCATGGCATCTTCAGGCTTAAATCCGCGCCAACAGTCTTCATATACTGTCTTTCCGTCTTTTATGGCATGGATCTGACAGATATTACTCTCGTTTCCTTTGGAGTTCTCAATAAATGAGTGTAGTTGTTCTTTGGTCATAAAATGCCTCGTCTTGTTAAAGATTTGGACGTCCAAAGAGAAGACTAATGTAATTAAAAATTGTTTTCAAGAGTTATTTGAGGACAAATTAATAGCTTTAAATTGTCTGCTTTATAAGCTCATTTATATGGATCTCAACGCTGTCCAGACAAGGCACGGGACAGTTACCGGAATTCAGGATGAGCGGAAGCTCCGTGCAGCCTAAGACGACTGCTTCGATTCCTTTTTCATCGCGCATCTTGGCAATTATTCCCTGCAGTTCTTTAAGGGTCGATTCTTTGACGATGCCGGCCTCGAGCTCTTCATAAATCCTTTTTGCAACAAGGTCCCTATCTTCTTTATCCGGCACACAGACTTCGATCCCGGCTTCCAGGAAATCTTTTTTCATATAATCCTTTTCCATCGTAAAGATGGTTCCGAGAAGACCTATCTTTTTATAGCCTGCAGATAAAGCTTCCTTACATACTGCCTTGGGGATACTGATAAGGTCAGCATTTGTTTTCGCGATGATGTCATCAATGACTAAGTGCATGGTCACGGCAGTAAGAGATATTACTTCAGCGCCGCTGTTTTGAAGACAAGTAACTTTTTCAGCAAGATAATCAGTCAGAAGGTCATACCTTTCAGCACAGACATAATCCCATGCCTTTCTGAAGTCAACACTCTCAATCACGATATCGGGCATGGCTTTTCCGTCCGTGATCTTATCGATCCTGGAATTAAGTTCTTTATAGTACATCAGGGTCGATTCGGGACCCGTGCCACCGACCAGACCTATCTTCTTCATGTGTATTTCTCCATATCCTGATCAAATTGATCTTCAATAGATTCTTTTTTAGCATTCTTGAGAAGCTGTTCAGGAATCGTATGCTGTCTGCCTTCATAAGGATTTTCGCCAAATTCAGCGAAAAGAAAACGTTTTTCGTTTGAAGGAACATCATCAATGTCACGGAGAAAATGAATAGCTCTGGGGGCATAATCATCCATTTTGCAGAAGGAATCACCGAAATCATTGAATCTGTCAAGTATCTTAAAAACAACGAACAAAGTGATGGATATACCTGTAAATACAAGCATTCCTATAAATACAACATTCATAAAAAAAGCGCTGTCATTCATATACATCACCCCTGTCTTTTCTTTACATACTTAAAGACGTCTTCCGATTGAGTAAGCCTGAGATTCTTATATATTCTGCGCAGGCCGGCAATTCCGCGTGTGAATGAATACGTTCCCAGCAGGGTTATCCCCGCAAGAACATACGGAGCAACCGATGCGAAAAGCAACCAGTTATTTATAACGCCGAGAATAGTCATTACAATAACAGTCATGACAAGAACGAAAGTCGTTACGGCTAAAGCAACAACGCGATTTTTGTGCCACGGCATTGTTCCGGCGACTTTACCTGATTGTCCGTTAACAAGAATCGTGTAAGGCTTATCATTGTATTTAAAAGTGAAAAACCAAACAGGGAACATCATGTATATGGGATCGTCATAAACATCGACCCAATATATAGAATCCTGTATCTTTACATTTTTAGCCTTGACGGTTTTTACTATTTCATCCGCGAACATCTTATGACATCTGTAAGCAGCAGATTTTTTAAGATCAAAGTAAGTCATATCCGAAGTGTTCGAATAGAAACCGTTAAGATAATCCTCGTCAAATGTTTTGGAATCCTCAAGATAGAATGGTTCAAGTTTACGGCTTATATCGTCGCTAAGTATTTTAGAACCGTCGATCGGCACATTCTTCACCGTGATCTCTCCGGCTCTGGAATAGTATTTTGTAACTTTGCTTTTACCGCGCTTGACTTCTCCGCTCAAATAATCCGCTTCGGTATAATCCGCATTGATCACCCAGTAAGGAACATAAATTCCCCGGATATTTTCAGGAACACACTTACCCATGATCTCTTTGGGCACCATCGGATTCCTGTGAAACCTTGCCTTGATATTTTTAATCGCTTCCTCTTTGGTTACCTGGAACGGAATAAGTCCGTCCGGTTTATATTCCTTCGAGATCCTGTCAAAAACAATGGCAGGATTACCACAATAAACACAAAAAGAAGACGCTTCCGTATCACTCGTGATAACTTCCGCACCACAGTGACTGCAGACATAAACTCTTGTGTCGTAATACTTCGAATGAAGTTCGGCATTCTTATCTTCAACATCTTCAGGTCTGAAAGAGCTTCCGCATGTGGCACACTCCAGCCTTTGTGTAGCCGGATTGAATATTAGTTTGCCTGCACAATTACTGCATAAAACTGCCATTTTCTATTTCCTTTCCCGATTCCAATATATTTAATATACCATAACCGGTTCAAAACTCTTAAATCACTTGTAGTGTTCAGCAGTTACCTATATAGACATAGTTCAGTGATTCTCTTGCCACTTCAGCAAGCTCATAAACCATGCTTACAGGCGTTGCAGGACGGTCTGTCATATGAAAACACGGGAAGAAACGGGACACATGAAACGGAATATCCTTCCCGTCTTTAAGAGACGAGATCCACGCTGTCATTTCACGCATCTTTTCAGGCGAATCATTTAACCCGGGAACGATAAGACATGTAAGTTCCACATGCGCATGCTTAACCGCTTCTTCGATAAACTCCATTGTCATCTCAAGGCTGCCGCCTAAGACCTTTGAGTAAACATCAGCATCAAAGCATTTAAGATCGATATTCATAGCATCGATATAAGGAACAAGTTCATCAAGCACGGATAGAGATGCAGTACCGTTGCTGACGATAACGTTCTTCATTCCAATCCCGTGTGAAAGTTTTGCCGTATCTCTTACAAACTCATAGCCGATGAGCGGCTCGTTATAGGTGAACGCTATTCCGATGTTTCCGTTCTTTTGTTGTCTTCCGGCTATGGATACCAGCTCTTCAGGGGTAATCGTCTCCGAAGTTACTGCAATATTCCTTGCCTCTTCACCCCAGGAGATCTCACTGTTCTGGCAGAAAGGGCACCTTAAATTGCAGCCGTAACTTCCGGCCGAAAGTATCTTTGAGCCCGGATAAAACCTGTGAAGCGGTTTCTTCTCTATGGGATCTAATGCAAGAGAGGTTATCCGTCCATAATTAGAGGGCACAACACTGTCAGAAAGACCGATCCTCGCTCCACAAAAACCGGTGTCTCCTTTTTTCAGATCACAGTGTCTGAAACACACATCGCACCTTGTCACTTCAGCCCCCTGTCATCAGACATGACGGACTACTTCAAACCTCTGGAGACTGTATTTCTCATTTGGTCTGATGCCGCCCTTCTGCATTGCGATCGCAACCTGGTAATCAACTGTATCAACGCCTTCAAGATCAGGCAGCAGCAGGCCTCTCCTGCCGTCACGGGTCGATACGATAACACCGTATTTCTTAACGTCTAACTGTTCTTTTGAATCTATATCTTCAGCATCGCCTAATACGTCAACATTTATCTCAAGCATGGGAAGCTCATCTTCGGTAATGGGATCAAATCTCGGATCTCTTGTAGAAGCACTTACCGCGTTATTTGCGATCTCCTGAGCGATCGAACCCGTGGTAGGACCTATCGTCCCGATGCAGCCGCGAAGTCTTCCGAATTTATGAATCGATACAAAAGCGCCTGCCTGTCTGTTAAGCAGTTCGTCAGGTATGTTTTCGCCCTGCGAGATAAGATTGATATCTTTGGGAATGCTTATCCTTCTGCGTTCTCTGATATATGTCTCAAGAGAAAGCCTTGCAAGCCTTACGTATATATCCGAAGCGGATCTTTTGTCTGACAGTTCTTTTTCCTGTTTATCAAGATAGTTATCCAGGAATCTTCTTTCGCCGGACTCCTCTTCAGGATAGAAAGTTATAATGCCGTAACCTACACCGGTAACATCCTCATGAGATAAGACATCAGTCTTGACCTTCTTGCCGTCCCAGCATCCTGCCATGATGACAAACGAGCGGTGCCCGCACTCGGCAGCTTTGTCACAGAAATCTTCTGAAAAATCGAAAAGTTCATCAAATGCCCCACGTCCCATGACATCCATTATGCGTTCATCGTACTGTGGACCTTCTTTGGCAAATCCATACGGGCCGTAATCCTGAAGCTTATGCGAGAGATCTCCGCTTGCAACAATAACGACTCTGCGGTCAAGCTCTTCTGCTGCCTGTTTAATGAACATGCCGAGTCTGTAATGGTCTGTCAGAGGGAGACCCGAAAGGCCGATACGGACTATCTTACCGCCCTTGTACTTGTTACGGATAAACCAGAGAGGAACCATCGTACCGTGGTCAAGTTCACTTTTCTCCTCACCCAGAGTGCCGCACGGGAAATCATGGGTGTCTGCGATCTCACATATCTTATCTGCAAGGTCTTCGTCGTATTCTTCTGAGAAACGCACATTCGATGCGCCGAACATCGCAAAAGACCCTTTTGCTCTACTGCCCGGAGATATGTGGAAATAGTCGGCATACATTGTTGCATGCGGACTGGTAATTACAATTGTATCGGGACAAAGAGAGGCAATCTCGTCAGCAACTCTCTCATAAGATGCGATGGTCTTTAAGACCTGTTTCTCTCCGCCCTTACCTACTTCAGGCACTATTAAAGGCGGATGCGGGACCATAAACGAAGCCATTACCGACATATTGTTACCTCGCATAATCTTTTCGCTGAATAATGCTTCCTAAAAAATTATAGCAGATAACCTGTCGACGTAAGGCGGTTTATGATCCCGCATCGTCAAAAAGTTTTATTGTTTACTTACTCGTAAATGTAGAAGTATGTGTCTCCGTTAGCGTCAACTGCAAACTCTACGAAATCAGTGAGATAGAAGTCGTTATAGATATCATCGATGCAGAAAGCATAGAGATAATCTGCTTCCTCGAGAAGAGCATATGTGAGCTCCAGAGAACCGGAAACAACATACTCTGCTCCTTCCCAGAGTGTCTCTTCTTCACTGTCATCTACAAGAGATACTGAAGTATAAAGAGGAACGATCTTATCGCCTGAGTTGATCTGTTTAACAGACTTAGCTGCAGCACCGCTGTCATCGATACCGTCCCATGCACCTTCAACAACGATCGAATAATCTTCTGTGTAGAGCTTGAATCTGAGGTTTGTCTCCTCACCGTTCAAAAGGATAGGTGAAGAATAAACCGTGTATTCATCAGTAATGGCAACTACAGAGATAGAGAGATTCTGACCGTCGGGAAGTGAGAGCCAGTATCCGTCAAATCCGTCTTCAAACTGACCCTTATCCCAGTCGCAGTTGATATCAGTTGTCTCGCCGAGAAGGAGAGCTTCGTTATCGATTACCTGATATACATATGCACTGACGGAAGCAGTACGGTCAACGCTCTTAGGTGTCAATGTGAAGGAATAGATACCGTCATCGTCGATAACAGGAGCCTTAAGGAACTTGATGTAAGGGCTCTCGCCTGTCTGCTCGATCTGATCTGCATAATCCCAGTGATTGTTATTTACTGAACGTGAACGATAGCATCCGGAGTTGTCATCGTACTCCATGTTGGAACCGCCCTGCCAGCAGCTGTCGTCGCTGAACCAGTAGTTATCATCGTATCCGAAATCATCATTGGATCCGCTGTAATCATATGAGTTGTAATCGCAAGAAGTGCTTGTCTGTACCCAGTTGTCAGTGTTGTAGTCGTAAGCATAGTACTCGCCTGAATTCTGGTCATAGCAATACTGTGTATCGCCTTCGGTGAAATAGTAGCAGCCTGACTCCTCATCACAGTATGTACCGTCATCATAGTTCTGGGACTCATCATAGTTGATGGAGCTGGAAAAATCCTGACGGTCAATGAATGAAGAATAGAATGGACTGATGCTGATGTCTTCCAAAACCTGAAGTTCTGTTGAACCCTGAACTGCCAAAGGATAGTAGATGGAAAGACCGCAGCAGCCTGAATGTGTTGAACCTACCTTGTTGTAAACAACAGCAGCCTCAACTGCAGCAGCTAATTCTGATGCATCAGCATAATCGCCGCATGAATTTGCAAGACCTGTCAGGTCAACCATGTTTGTATAACCTTCAGATCTGTTGTTGCCGCCGAAGTTATCAGCTGTCTCGATGTTACGGATAACGTTTGTAAGAACAGTAGTATCCTCTGTTGCATCATACATGCCCTTTGCAAATACGTTAAATGCTTCTACTACCGCATTGATCTTATCAAGGTCGATAACAGACAATGTTGCATCCTGCTCCTCGCCTGTCTGCTTGCAGGATTCATAGAATCCGTCAGCAATTGCCTCACCGAGTTCAGCACCGTTTGCTCCCGGATTGTCTGCAAGATAATTGCCGATCACAGTGTAATCCCAGCCGTTACCGGGCTCTGTTTCCTGTGAACCGATCATGTAGCGTGAATAAGAAGCAAGAATGTTAGCTGTCTCAACAGTACCCATAAGGCATGCATCAAAACCGATAAACTCGAAACGGTCTGTCATGCTCTCGAAAACTGTTAACAGAGCGCTGTCGATCTCACGGATGCTCAAAGAATCATTGTCATTGAGCTCATCGAAGCATACACCCGAAATGCTTCCGCCGCCGTGATTCCAGAAGATAACGCCCATGTGCTCAGCGGGATATTCCTGAACACCCCACTTAAGGAAATCTGCCAGAGTTGCAGGATCACCCATGTTGCGTGCCTCAAACTCGTCCAAAGCAACTACATCATTATCCTGGATAATGTAACGGCCCGAACCGCTTGTAATGTAGTTATTCTGCCACTGGGAAGTACCGCCAGTCTGGACAACAAAACGGACCTTATCTGATGATGCAGCAGCACACATCTCCTCAAGGTCGCCTGTGCCGGCGCCGCCGTCAGACTCAAGATCAGTACCGCAGAGATATACGAAAATTGTCCAGCTGCCATCATTTGCCATAGCTGTCTCAGAAGATTCAGGTCTGGTGATACTTACACTTCCTGATTCCTGATCTACAGACATCTGCATTGAAGAAGCAGATCTTACTGAGCCGCTATTGCCGCTGTTACCGGCGTTGCTACCCGTCTCGTCGGTGTCTTCGTCTTCCTCGTACTCATAACCGTCGTCTTCGTAGTCATAGTCTTCATCCAGGTCGCAGGCAGTAAAACACGTCATTGTAAGACCTGCTGCCAGGATAGAAGCCAATACTTTTTTGAACTTCATAATAGAACCTCCCTTTAAAATGCTGTTCTAATACTACTCAAAAAAGTCCAAACCGCAAGACAAAAAACAAAATTATTTGCTTATTTTCTTCATACATCTCATTGCATTGAGAATTGCAATTATGAGAACTCCGACATCGCCGAATACCGCGATCCACATATTTGCGATACCAAAAGCTCCAAGAATAAGGATCACAGCCTTAACACCGAGCGCAAAGATAATGTTCTCCCAGACGATCCTCATCGTTTTTCTGGCGATCTTCATTGCATCTGCAATCTTGGAAGGCTTATCATCCATGAGGACAACATCGGCAGATTCAATGGCTGCATCAGAACCCATTGCGCCCATTGCGATTCCGCAGTCAGCACGCATGAGAACCGGTGCATCGTTAATACCGTCACCTACGAAAGCAAGTCTGCCCTTTTCAGTAGAAAGAAGTTCTTCTACTTTAGAGACTTTATCAGCCGGAAGGAGTTCAGCAAAGAAACCTGTCAGACCAAGCTTATTTGCAACATTCTCGGCAACGCTCTTCTTATCACCGGTAAGCATTACCAGGCGTTTAACACCAACGCTTTTGAGTTCCTTTATTGCTGCTTCGGAATCTTCCTTGATCTGGTCATTGATGATGATGTGTCCCAAATATTCGACGTCACCGTCTGTATCCCTTGCTACATGAATTATCGTTCCGTTCAGATGGCAGTCGTGCCATTTTGCGCCGCACATATCCATGAGCTGGCCGTTGCCGCAATAGTATGTCTTACCGTCTACAACAGCCTTTACGCCCTTGCCTGCGATCTCATTTACATCTCCGATAAGAGACTTATCAATATGACCTTCATGTGCCCTTACGATAGACTGTGCAACGGGGTGACTCGAGAAACTCTCGCAGCAAGCTGCAATATCTTTCAATTCGGCTACACTTACGATGTTGGGATGTACGTCATCGACCTCAAAAACGCCCTTTGTAAGCGTACCCGTCTTATCAAAAACAACTGTGTCGATCTTGGATAAAACTTCCATGTATCCGGCACCCTTGATAAGTATTCCGTCCTTGGATGCACCGCCGATACCGCCAAAGAAAGATAACGGAACCGATACTACAAGTGCGCAGGGGCAGGATACGACAAGGAAAACACATGCTCTCGTAAGCCATGTCTTCCAAATCTCCCAGTTCCCGATGCCCAGGAAGAGCGGAGGAATGACAGCAAGAAGCAATGCTGCAATTACAACTGCAGGAGTGTAATATCTCGCAAATTTAGTAATGAAGTTCTCAACTTTTGCCTTCTTGTCAGATGCATTCTCGACAAGCTCCAATATCTTCGATACGGTGCTCTGTCCGAATGTAGATGTTGTTCTTACTTTAATTACGCCTGTGAGGTTCAAAGTACCAGAGATAACATTGTCACTATAAGCCTTGTCTACCGGTGCGGATTCACCCGTCAATGCTGCCTGGTTGACTGAGCTCTCACCTTCGGTGATCACACCGTCCAAAGGTATCTTTTCGCCGGGTTTAACGATTATGATCTCTCCCACCTCAACATCTTCGGGAGATACTTCTATCTCTTCACCGTCCCTTATTACGGTTGCACTATCAGGTCTTATGTCCATGAGCTTTGCAATGGACTTTCTCGATCTGCCGACAGCAATACTCTGGAATAATTCACCTACCTGATAAAAGAGCATTACGGCAGATGCTTCCGGATATTCCCCAGTGCCGAATGCGCCAACTGTCGCAACCATCATGAGGAATTTCTCATCGAAGATCTGTCCGTGGATCAGATTGATGAATGCGGTTTTAAGGACATCATATCCTGCGATTGCATAAGGAATTGCATAAAGGATGAGTTCAGCCCACCAGGGAAGCTCGATAAAGTGCAGTGTAACTGCGATCACCGCCAGTAATGCAAGGGCAATGATTATCCTTATCGTCATTTTCTTCTGCTTTTTGGTGAGCTTATACTTCATGGTCATATCTCCGGTTGAGGATTCAAATAAAAGGGATGCCGTATCATTTGAGCATCCCTTCAGTGATTACAGTAATACTGTGCAGTCAGGTTCTACTTTTGCAATTGCTTTAACAGCGAGTTTTACGATCTTGTCGAATTCTGCATCATCAGCTTCCAAGGTCATCTTCTGCTTAATGAAGTTTACTTCGCAGTTCTGTACACCGGGAATCTTCAAGATAGCTTCCTGCATCTTCATGGCGCAATTAGCGCAATCAAGATCTTCCAATTCAAATGTCTTTTTCATATGTATGCTCCTTCTAATTTATTTACTCCGTTAAATGTTCATAGCCCTGCGCGATGATAGATTTAACATGGTCATCTGCAAGACTGTAATAAATGGTCTTTCCTTCTCTTCTGCTCTCAACAAGATTGGCAGCTTTAAGAACCTTGAGCTGATGTGATATTGCAGACTGGGTCATGCCGAGAAGATCAGCTATCGCACATACGCACATCTCATCTTCGTAAAGCGCATACATGATCTTGATCCTTGTGGTATCACCGAAGATCTTGAAAAGATCGCCCAAGTCCTGTAACAGTTCATCCGAAGGCATATCAGCCTTAATATGTTTCAGTAAAGCTGCGTGATCGTGTGCCATATGCGCTTCTCCTTCCGGTTTATCATATGAACGATTGCTCATATGTTCATTTGTGCAGATATTATCACAACGCATTTCAGGTGTCAACTCCCGTCCTCTCACCCTCAAAATCCCTAAAATAATGGGTTTTATTCAAAAAAAATATCTCAAAAACCCTCAAATTCTCTTGTTTTTAATGTCAAAGAACTTTATAATATCGGCATTGTCGGTGGCTAAAGCCCTTTCCGGCAAAGTATTTAACCCATATTCAGGGAGGATTTAATAATGAACAGAACAGAATTAGTTGATGCAATCGCTGTTAAGGCTGACATCTCCAAGAAGGATGCTGACGCTGCAGTTAAGGCTTTCATCGAAGTAGTATCTGATGAGCTTCAGAACAAGGGTAAGGTTCAGCTCGTTGGTTTCGGTACATTCGAGACATCCGAGAGAGCTGCTAGAACAGGCCGTAACCCTCAGACAGGTGCAGCTACAAAGATCAAGGCTTGCACAGCTCCTAAGTTCAAGGCTGGTAAGGCACTCAAGGATAAGGTTAACACAAAGCCTTCTAAGAAGTGCAAGAAGTAATCTTATATCAACTGATTATGCAAATAGAAGAGGTTGTCTTAATCGACAACCTCTTTTTGTTGGTATTATTATTTTCCGTTAAGTTCAATTATCGTTGCAATAATATCCGGTATGTATTGGTATACGAAAAGCAATAAAGCAAATGAGAAGAATATCCACATCTCAACACTGTGTGTCATCGAGTGCAAAATGGCTTTTCTTGCCGGCTCTCCGGGCATTACAGCCAACTTAAATTTCTTGCGTTTTACGATAAGCATGATAAATCCGACTATCTGAAAACTTACCAGTAATCCGATCCAAAGCAAAAGAAGCAAAAGCATCGGCAAAACGGACTTTATGATAACTGAATCATCGATGTCGGTATTAATATTTCCGGTTGCCATATCGATTCCCATGCTCTTCATCAATGCGTTAAACAGTTCGACCGTTACGGTTGATGTTACGAGATTCATGCTCGCGTGCATGATCATGGTGTAGATTATGTTACCTGTCCTTATGTATACGAAAGCAAATAGCACGCCAACAAAGAATGCAAAGAAGAACTGCTGGAAATTGCCGTGCCACAGACCAAACATAATGCCTGACATCGCACAGCTGATAAATTCGCCGTGACGGATGGTCCTGTCAATAAGAAACTTTCTGAACAGGAGTTCCTCAAATATTGCAGGCAGTATTCCAATGGAAATGATCCTTATGACCGTGCCTGATGAGAATATCAGATTGTTGCTGAGTTCTGCTGCAGCATCCTCGCTGTCAGCGGTCAGAGAACCGATAGTTGTCAGGGTCAAATGTATCGGCATTCCCATGAGAGATCCGACCTGTGTGAGTCCGTACATCATCATTATAAGGAGCAGAAGCTGTCCGATCTTCATGGGCCTCTTCTCTATCTTGGTTACCGGAAGTTTTCTTAGTGCTAATGCAAGGACCGTAGTACCGATAACACAAACATTTATCGAGTTAAGAATTATGTATATCGTTGCGAAATTCTCAGTGTAAAAATCGTAAAAGAAAACATTCAACAATATTGATGCAAGCTTGATCACGAAGACGAAGCACCATCCGAAGATCGCATATCTGACCGCAATAGCACCAAGCATCTCTTCGATGGTATCCGTTCTCGTGTAAAACTGCGTAAGGATCAAAAGGACTGCCAAAAGCGGCAATGCTGCTGCCGCTACGAAAGGAACGCCGTAAAGCACCGCTTCCGAACCATACAATAATCCGTTTGTGCTTGTAAGGGTCAATAACACCGCAGATATCACGATCAGCACGATTGCCGCGACGGATAATCCCCTGCGAAAAGCTTTATCTTCCATATTATCCTCCCTGTCAGGTCAAAACACCTGTTCCGGAGGGTATTATACTCAATATTTATTTACTATTCAGTAAGAAAGCAACGGATTTTTATAAAATTTAAGGTAATGTTTAGAATGCTTTTCAGACAATTTGCGTGTATACTGTCGTAGTTATCTTTAAGAAAAGAGGGAAATTTTTATGTCAGATTCAAAAGTTTACAGGATTTTCGTAGTAAATCCCGGCAGCACGTCAACCAAAGTAGAGTTTTTCGAGAACGAGAAAAGCATTCTCGAAGGCAATGTATTCCACGATTCAGCGATCCTAAAAAATTTCCCTACGATTAACGACCAGCTGGATTACCGCATGGAATATGTAATGAAGTGGCTAAAAGATAACAACATTGACCTTACGGGTGTTGATGCCATCGTCGGAAGAGGCGGCGCATGCTATCCGATCGAAGGCGGAACATACGAAGTAGACGACAGGCTCATAAATGACGTCCGTGAAGCCAAGGGCGGCGTATATCACTCAAGCATGCTCGGCGTACAGATGGCAAAGAGACTTCACGACGAATTCGGCGGAAGACTTCTCATGGTAGACCCCATCGTTGTTGACGAATATCAGGATGTTGCAAGGATCACAGGCGTTAAAGGCATATACAGAACATCTGCCACTCACGCTCTTAACCTCAGGGCAACAGCTCATAAGTATGCTAAGAGCGTCGGCAAAAAATATAACGAGATGAACCTCATCGTATGCCACATCGACGGCGGAATCACGATCACTGCGCATCAGCACGGCAGAATGATCGATGCCAATGACGGAAGCGGCGGAGACGGCCCGATGACTCCTACAAGAATGGGAACAATGGCTATTACAGACGTTCTTACAAAGTTATATGACAGACCTAAGGAAGAGATCAGAAGCCTCTGCCTTGCTACAGGCGGTCTCTCCTCCTGGTTTGGCACTTCCAATTCAGATACTATCCACGAGATGGTTGAAGCAGGTGACCCCAAGGCTAAGCTTATCTGGAACGCAATGATCTATCAGATCACAAAGTGGATCGGATCCATGGCATGCGTTCTTCACGGCGAAGTTGACGGCATCGTTCTTACAGGCGGACTTATGCGTTTCCAGGATGTGCTTGACGGCATCACTGAAGCTTGCGGATGGATCGCACCTATCGCCTCCTACCCCGGCGAGCTTGAACATGAAGCTATGAGAGCTGCCGCATTAAGAGTTTTAAGAGGCGACGAACAGGCAAAGACATATCCGGGCAAACCGAGATTTGAAGGATTCGATTTTCTTTAAGGAGATATTCATATGAGTTTTATCGAGACAATCCAGAACAGAGCCAGAAACGACATTAAGACAATCGTTCTTCCCGAATCAGAAGATGACAGAACAATACTTGCAGCAGCAAAGGTCCTCGCTGACGGTACCGCTGCTCCCATAATCATCGGAACTGAAGAAGAAGTCATGGGTTCCGCAGCAAGACTCGGTGCAGACCTTACAGGCGTACAGATACTTGATCACACAAAGTCAGCAGAGATCGACAAGTATGCAGCTCTTCTTGCAGAGATCAGAGCAAAGAAAGGCATGACCTTTGAAAAGGCAAAAGAACTTATCTCAGGTGACAAGCTCACATTCGGCATCATGATGGTCAAATCAGGTGATGCTGACGGCCTCGTATCAGGTGCATGCCATACATCTGCAGACATGTTAAGACCTGCTCTCCAGATCATTAAGACAGCACCTGAAAGAAAGATCGCATCAATCGCTTTCATGTTCGAACTTCCCGACAAGTCCATCGGTGAAGACGGAATCATCCTCTGTGCTGACTGCGCACTCATGCAGGACCCTACACCTGAAGAGCTTGCTGAGATCGGTGCTGAATCTGCTGCATCATTTGAAGCACTCATCGGAAAGAAAGCCAAGGTTGCTTTCCTCTGCCACTCTACAAAGGGTTCAGCAAATCACCCCTTCGTTGATAAGGTAGTAGAAGCAGTAAAGATCGCCAAAGAAAAGTATCCAGATGTCCTTTTGGACGGCGAGTTGCAGCTTGATGCAGCAATCATTCCCGAGATCGGTGCATCAAAGGCTCCCGGCTCACCCGTTGCAGGTCAGGCTAACGTCCTCATCTTCCCTAACCTTGAGGCCGGAAACATCGGTTATAAGCTCATCCAGAGAATCGGCAAGGCCGAAGCTTACAGCTTCCTTCAGGGTCTTGCAGCACCCGTTAACGACCTTTCCAGAGGATGCAGCGTTGACGAGCTTGCCGGCGTAATCGTTATCACCGCAGTTCAGGCCCAGCAGATGGCAACAGCGAAATAATCGATTTCAAAAAACTAATGTAAAATATAGGAAGCGTTGACTGTTCAGCGCTTCTTATTTTTTGCATAAAGGTTGATCTGATAATGTGGAACGGACTTAAGATCTCAGAAGTGTTTTTCGAAGAGTACGGTCTTCCGATGCTCGAGAAAAACTTCGCTGAATATAAAGATGAAATAGCAGCAGGCCTGGTCGGACAGACATCAGAATGCTTCGGATACGATGACTATATCTCACGTGATCACGACTACGCTCCGGGCTTCTGCCTGTGGCTTCCCGAAGAACTTAAAAAGAAGATCGGTGACGAACTTCAGAAAGCATATGATGAACTTCCCGTGGAAGAGTTCATATTAAACCACAGAGCCGATGTCGGAATGGCTGAACCAAGCAACATAATGACAGGTGCCAGAAGCCACCGTGTCGGTGTACACAGTATTGAAGAATTCTATTTTGAACATACGGGAATGACAAAAGCGCCTGTTACTACACAGGAATGGCTTGCCACTCCCATGATGCATTTATCCGAAGCAGTCAACGGAAAAGTATTCCGTGACCCTTCAGGAGAATTCAGTGCTATAAGAAATGTTTGGGCGGGTTTCTATCCGGAAGATCTAATAAAGAAGAAAGTCGCTGCAGACCTTGCCATGGCGGGTAAAACCGGGCAATTTAATTATGTTCGCTCCATAAAACGTGGTGATATCGGGGCCGCTTATTGCTGCGTTACAGAATTCATATACAAGATTACTGCGGCATTGTTCCTTCTTAACGGCCGGTATATGCCATACTACAAATGGCGGTTTAGAGCGATGAAGGAGTTTACCACCTTGAGCTGCGTGGCTGAGCCGCTTTTGAAGCTTTCTCAAATGAGCGAAGAAGAAAGTCCGGGTAAGGTAGATCTTATTGAAGAAATAAGCGGCTCGATTGTCAAGGAACTGGTTAAACGCGGTTGGTCTTCGGGCTACAGCGACTATCTTCTCGACAATGCAAAACTCGTGATGAAGACCATAAGTGATACAGAGATTGCATCTTGGAATGTATTCGTCGGTGAAGATTGATAAGATTTCTAATTTCCGCTCTTATCAGGCAGTACTAACGCAACGTGGCCGGAATCTTCGACCGAAGATTCCACCCTCGGTTTGTCAGTATCTATACTGAATGAAGAAGAACTGTTTCTGACTACGTTCCAGCGTGCGAAAACAATAACAAACACCATTGTTATTGCGAGCAGGAAGCCCGCAATAACAACGAATCCGCTCCCCATATTTGCGGCATGATTTTTAACTTTTAACGCCAAATCCGGAAACATGTCTTTCCCCCCTTTGCTTAACTTCTGAGGTTATTATCACAAAGGAGAAAATCAAAAAAGTACTAAATCGGCATCAAAACGGCATCAATTGTAAACAAATGCTAGATTGAATAGATCATGCCATACGGGGTGGAAAAGTTAACCGATAACTCAAATGTGTAGTTCTTATCATCCTTGAAAATAAACAGATAAGTAGCCGAATCCTCGTAATATGTATTATCAACCAGATGGTAAGTAACTATTTTCGCATTGAGTCTTGAAGCATAATGGTTATAGATCGCAGTACGGAATCTGTCGCTTAAGAACTGGTATCCGTCAGTTGAATCATCAAAACCGTGAACGAGGTCATCCCAGTATTCCGCATCACCATAGAATCCGCATCGCAGAATAGCACCTGTCTTATCATCAACCAGACAATCGAATGTCCAGTGATCATCAAGAAGTATAGATACGGCCCAGACAACGATCGTACCTCTGTTATTTTCGAGATTGATTATCATCGGCGCTGCATACCAGTTTTGTGCCACATTGAATCTGTATCCGGTAAAGTCAGCAAGAAAATCTCCCATTATCTTGGCAAGTTCTTCTTCCTGGACGAATATGCCTTTATCGATCTCAACACCGCCGGAGATTTCATAATCCACATTTGCGATGCCGATCTTCTGATTCATCGCAAGGTCATCCCTGTACGAGAGATTGATCTGCTGGATCTCAAGATCTTTCTGCATACCTTCGCTGAACTTATCGTATGCATCAAAATCAACAATGGGAAGGAACCACCCGAAAGCGGCTGCGAGAATAATGAAAAACGCAGTAATCACAGAACTCAGTTTTCTCATCCCGTTATCTCCTTTATCATAACGGTAACGCATGTTCCATTACCTTCTCTTGATGCGAAAGAGATGGTTCCGTTATGGAGTTCGATTATCTCTTTACAAAGATTCAATCCGAGTCCTACACCGCCCTGCGCCCTTGAACGTGATTTATCAACACGGTAGAAAGCTTCGGTAATATGCTTGATTGCTTCTTCCGGCATTCCTCTTCCGTTATCGATAACTCTTATGCGGTAAAAACCCTTTACGCTCTCGCCGAGTATCATGATGTTTCCGCCGTTATCAAGTGCCTTTCTGGCGTTATCCAGAAGGTTAGTAATAACGGAGCTGAAAAGGTCAGGCTCAACCATGCACATTGAAGGTTCAAGACGGCACTGGAGCACGATCCTGTTTTTCTTATATACAGGTTGAAGATGGATAGTAAGCGTCTCGATCATATTCTTCATATCGGTCGGAACAAACTTGATATCCTGCTTCTTCATCATGAGCATATCGAGAAGCTTTAATGACAACGATTCAAGTCTCTTGCCTTCAGAGAAAATATAGTTAGCGGCTTCCTGTGTCTCATCAGCATTTAAAGCCTGGCTTCGCAAAAGATCCGCATAACCGATGATGGATGTCATAGGCGTCTTAAGTTCATGCGCGAAACTTCCCATGAAGCGTTCCTGCTGTTCCATCGACATTCGAAGCTCTGTGATGTTATCTTCAAGTTTTTCGGCCATGTTATCAAAGTCTGAACCGAGCTGGCCGATCTCATCGTGAGACTTTGAATTGACTCTTGAATCGTAATGACCTGAGGACAGTTCCCTGGCCGTTCTGGATAACTTATACAAAGGTTTGGTAATGAGGAATGACGTGATCCATGCCGCAAGACCTCCGATGAGTATCAGAACAATAAGAACCTGGTGATATACTTCCAACTGTTCATCTCTTGCCTGGTATACTGGAGTGACGTCATAAAGGATAACCAGCTCAAGCGGTTTCTCGTTTGTTTTGATGACGCCGTTTATCTGATACAGATGTCTTCCGTCTCTTGTAAAAAGGAACGATTCAAATTCGGATTCCGTATCATAATCGGATTTGCTCTCACCATTCTGATAGAGGATCCTGTCACCTCTAATGAGACTTATGCCGACAAGACTGTCAGCCGTATTCATACGCTCAAGCGCAGTACTGATGCTCGAAAAATCCTGCTGGATATCAACGAAGTTAACGAGCTGGACTGACTGAAGAAGCATCTCATAAGATTCCGCACAGATATTCTCGTACTGTTCAAGGCTGCTTCTGAAATTCTGTCGTATCAGAAGAAGACCTCCCACACCGTAACTTAATGTGAGAAGCCAGATCATTACGAGGAGCATCTTCTGCCGGAATCGCATTATTAAGCCTCCAGCCTGTATCCTACCTTCGGCACAGCATGAATAACCTCTTCCCAGCCGAGCTTCTTACGAAGTCTCTGGACATGAAGATCTACTGTCTTGCTTCCATATGGGAAAGGTTCATTCCAGACGCGCTCATAGATCGTCTCTCTGTACATCGCGATTCCGGGGTTCCTCGCGAAAAGAAGAAGCAGTTCATACTCCTTCGGCGTAAGCGGAATCGGATAAGAATCTTTATAGACGATCATTGCTTTTGTATCGATAACAAGGCCTGCAATACGGATTTCTGTATCCGTCTTGTTATAACGGCGCAAAACTACGTTTACTCTTGCGAGCAGCTCGATGATCTCGAACGGTTTTGCAAGATAATCTTCCGCACCAAGCTCCAGGCCTCTTACTCTGTCCTCGACCATATTCTTTGCAGTAAGGAATATAACCGGAACCTTCATCGGACGGATATACTGCATAAGAGAGAATCCGTCGATCTTCGGGATCATTACATCAAGAAGAATAAGGTCATAAACGTTGTTCTTGATCAGATTGAGAGCCTCTTCGCCGTCAAATGCACACGTGCATGAATAGCCTGATTTTGTAAGGCTCATCCTGATAAGATTTGATATTGGTTTTTCGTCTTCGACAATTAGTATATGAATCATATTTCCCCACCTCTAACATTACAATTATACATTGAAGCGGGGAAATGGACTATCAATTATTATTTAGGTTGTTGCAAACACCCTTTTCGTTCTGTCAGGAAATGCCTGTGACTTTAAAATCCTTGTCCTCAACAGCCTTTGTAAGAATATCGTCTGCAACATCTTTCTCGAGAGCGACAACTGCCGTACCCTTATCGTGAGAAACATCAGCAGAAATAACGCCTTCCAAAGCTTCCAAAGCCTTCTTTACTGTTGCTTCGCAGTGTCCGCACATCATGCCTTCGATAGTAATAGTCTTTTCCATTTTGTTGTTCTCCTTTATTGTTATTTTATTGAATTCATTTTCAATCTCACCGCTCATGTTCCTGACATTGCTTTTTGCCCTGTCATGCCTGGAATCATACGGCTTTACGAGATTCAGTCTTAATGCATTCATGCATACGGTAAAGCTTGAGATGCTCATCGCCGCAGCTCCGAGCATTGGTGACATTGTAATTCCCAACGCCGCATAAGCACCTGCTGCTACGGGAATAAGAGCGACATTATATATGAAGGCCCAAAAAAGATTCTCATGAATATTGGTTATCGTCCTTCTGGATATTCTTAATGCTGCCGCCGCGTCTTTCAAACCTGATTTCATGAGAACGCAATCCGCCGCATCGATTGCTATGTCAGTACCTGCACCAATTGCCATTCCGATATCTGCTGAAGTAAGAGCAGGAGCATCATTTATACCGTCACCGACCATAATGACCTTGCCGTATTTCTGAAGAGTTTTTACAACTTTCTCCTTATCACCCGGAAGCACATCTGCGATGGTCAGATCAACGCTTGCAGTCTTTCCTATTGCATCTGCAGTTCTTCTGTTGTCACCTGTCAGCATTACCGTATAAAGTCCCATTTTCTTGAACTCTTCTATCGCTTCAGATGAATCTTCTCTCATAGTATCCGCTACTGCGATAATTCCCCTGAGCTTACCTTCTGATTCAAAGAACAAAGGTGTTTTTCCCTGCCCTGACAATTCATCGGCTCTGGCCTTTATCTCACTATCAACCGTGCAGTTCTTTGATATAAAACTGAAATTTCCGCCACGGAGCATACGGCCGTCTATTCTGCCCTCAAGGCCATTTCCAGCATACACTTTGAAATCATCTATCTGCGCTGCAGACATGTTTTTCGAAGTGCAGTAATCCGTTATTGCCCTTCCCAAAGGATGTTCGCTGCCCTGCTCGAGCGCATATGCATCATTAAGAAGTTCATTCTCACTGACACCATTTGCTGTGACGATATCCGTAACCTTCGGAATACCGCTTGTAATGGTTCCGGTCTTATCAAGTACTATTATGTCTGCTTTGCCCGTCTGCTCCAGCGAAGATGAAGTCTTGAACAGGATTCCGTTTTTGGCGGCAACGCCGTTACCCACCATTATCGCGACAGGTGTAGCGAGTCCCAACGCACACGGGCAGCTTACTACAAGAACGGCTATCGCTCTTGTCAGAGAATCACCTATGGGAGCACCGATAAACATCCATATTGCAAAGACAATCGCAGCGATCACCAGAACTGCTGGAACAAACACTCCCGATACCTTATCTGCGATCCTGGCAATAGGCGCTTTAGAACCAGCTGATTCACTTACCATCCTGATTATCTGGGCAAGTGTTGTATCCTCACCGACTTTCTCGGCACGGCATTTAATAAAACCTGTTTTGTTTATGGTAGCTGCAGACACCTTGTCTCCTGCCTGCTTATCAACGGGAACGGATTCACCCGTCAGAGCGGATTCATCCACCGTACAGTCACCCTCTAATATCTCTCCGTCAACAGGAATAGATCCGCCCGGTCTGACAACATAGATATCACCTGCTCTTACTTCCTCAATGGGAACGGTAACTTCATTCCCGTCTCTTAAGAGAACGGCTGTCTTGGGCTGAAGATCGAGGAGTCCCTTAAGTGCATTTGTGGTCCTTCCTTTTGAAATAGCCTCAAGGAGTTTGCCTATCGTAATAAGAGTTAAGATCATGGCGGCCGACTCAAAGTAAAGTTCGTCCATAAGAGCCATCTGAGCCTCGTGTGAATGCTCAGAAGTCATGTGTAACAATGTTACAATGCTGTAAATATAGGATATTCCGGACCCCATGGCTACCAGAGTATCCATGTTGGTTCCCTTATGCAAAAGAGCCTTAAACCCGTTCACAAAGAACTTTTTATTGATCACCAGAACGATTCCTGAGAGCAGCATCTCGATGATTCCGATGCCGACCATGTTGTGTTCAAGGAAAGGCGGGACCGGCCAGCCCCACATAGAAGCACCCATGGAAAAATACATGAGTACGATCAGGAATACAATCGAGCTTACGAGCCTTCTTTTGAGAACCGGAGTCTCGTGGTCTTCAAGCCGGGCTTCCATGTTTTTCAGGAGACTGCAGTCAGCCTTATCGCCTTTTGTTTCAGGAGAAGCTCCGTATCCTGCATCTTCTACCGCTTTGATTATCTTTTCAGGGTCAGCCGTACCTGTAACGCTCATCGAGTTTGTAAGGAGCGACACGCTGCATGACTCAACGCCGTCAACACCTGACACAGCCTTTTCGACATGTGCCTGGCACGCGGCGCAGCTCATTCCGGTAACTAAGTACTTCTCGGTTTTTGTTCCAATGTTATCCATTAGGATACACTTTCTAAGGTTGATAGTTATTTCATTAGTTTCTGAAGAAGCTCAACCAATTCTTCAGTCTTTTCATCCGAACCGTTCCTGATGTCATCTGCAACACATGTCTTGATGTGATTTCCTAAAAGCACCTTGGAGAAACTGTTAAGCGAACATCTTGCTGCGCTTACCTGCGTAAGGATATCAACACAGTACGCATCCTCTTCGATCATCTTGCGGATGCCCCTGATCTGACCTTCGATCCTGTTCAGACGGGTGATCATATCCTTAATCTCTTCTTCGGATCTGTTTTTCTTCTGGCAATGTGGGCACTTCTTCTCAGACATGGCTCTTACCTCCGTTCAAGCATACCCCCTGGGGGTATCTATATCTGCAAACAATATATACCCCCCAGGGGTATGCGTCAAGTTTTTAGACAGGATTTACTTACTAAAATTTAAAAACATGGATTTGGTAAGTAAACTTTTTCGCTTATGCCCTCGAAAAAGATATGAAATGCAGTTTTAAGGGTCTCTTCCAATGCCGTGCTCCGAAAACATCACGCAAGATGACCTGTTTTCGCGGAAAAGTATGGCAAAACAGCTTATATACCCCCACCCATTACTTACTAAATCTTAAAAAACGCATTTTAGTAAGTAAATCAGCCTCATCCCAATACCAACACCTTGCAAATCCCACCGCCTTAATATATATTTCTTTTGCTTTATACATAAAGAAAGGAAACACAATGCGCCGCACCAAGCCGATCGGTATTGTACTGCTTCTTATCACCGCCATCATCTGGGGTTCGTCTTTTGTTGCCCAGTCGATTGGCATGCAGAGCATCGACGCATTTACTTTCACGGGCATAAGGACAACGCTCGGCGTGCTTTTCCTTCTCCCTATAACGCTCATAGTCAACAAGGGATTCGATTTCAGAAAAAAGACTCTTCGATCAGGCCTGATACTCGGCATCGTATTCTCGATCGCGCAAAACTTCCAGCAATTCGCATTCTATTATTCAACTTCAGGAAAGATAGCTTTCATCACGGCTTTCTATATGTTCTTCGTGCCGCTTTTCTCTGTCTTATTCCTTAAGAAAAAGATCGCAGTACTTACGTGGGCTTCGATCATTATGGGAATTATAGGACTGTTCCTTCTCTGCATCGATCCTTCAGATCTCACATCGGTAAACCTCGGTGATGCGCTTGCGCTTATCTGCGCGGTCTTCTATGCCGTACAGATAATGCTGATAGATAAATTTCTGGAAGAAAACGTCAACGGAGTACAGCTGTCTTTTATGCAGTTCACCGTTGCGGCAGTAATATCGATTATCGCAATGTTCATATTCGAAAAGCCTGTTTTAGCAGATATAAAAACCGCAGCCCCTTCCCTTCTTTATTCGGGAATAATGAGCTGCGGCATTGCATATACTCTTCAGATCGTGGGACAGAAACATGCAAGTCCTGTCGTGGCTTCCCTGCTCATGTGTCTCGAGTCGGTCTTCGCTGTCATTGCGGCTGCAATAATCCTTAAAGAAGGATTGTTGCCGAGAGAACTGGCAGGATGCATTGTTATGTTTTCTGCTATTATCCTTTCGCAGGTTTCTGAGACTCTTTCTGCAAAGAAGCGGAATCAGGAGTCGGCAAAACTTTCTTAAGAACAAGTACCGTTCCAATCATAAGGACAATACCTATAGCAAGAGAGAACACGGGATTCTTTACGATTCCGGCGATCATATAAGTTGCAAATGATACTCCTGCACATGTAAGTGCGTAAGGGAGCTGGGTGGATACATGCGCTATGTGATTGCACTGTGCTCCGGCTGAGCTCATGATAGTCGTATCAGAGATCGGTGAGCAGTGGTCACCGCATACGGCACCTGCCATACATGCAGATACACATATTATGGCAAGAGTTGCCTTTGCGGGATCAGGGTCATTGAGCTTGAATACTTCCAGAGTGATCGGGATAAGAATACCGAATGTTCCCCATGATGTTCCTGTAGCAAATGACAAGAGGCATGCAATAAGGAAAATGATCGCAGGAAGCAGCACATTGAAATCACCCTTTCTGCTCTCTACGAAAGCGGCTACAAAATCAGCAGCGCCCAAAGACTCAGTCATAGCCTTTAATGACCATGCAAGAGTAAGGATAGTGATCGGGCCTACCATCGCCTTGAATCCTTCTTCAACGCATGTCATGCAGTCCTTAAACTTAAGGACCCTTCTGAAAAGATAGAATATAACTGTGAAAACGATTCCTCCGAATGAACCATAAGCAAGTCCAACAGATGCATCGCTGTCGCCAAATGAAGTCATAAATCTCTCGAAGACGTTTCCTTCAAGTTCACCGCCGAAGAATCCGCCGGTGTAGATCATTCCGATAACACAGCAGAAAATAAGGACGATTACGGGAAGAACAAGGTCAATAACCTTACCCTTCTTCTCGACATTCTCTTCTCCCGCTGCAACAGGTGCTTTAACGGTAAAGATATCTCCGTTCTTGGCATTGATCTCGTGACGTGCCATAGGTCCGAATTCGATCTTGAAAACAACCATGAGGATCATCATGAGGATAGTTAATAGTGCGTAATAGTTATATGGAATAGCTCTTATAAAGAGCATGAGTCCGTTTGTGCCTTCCGGTGCGAAGCCGGATACAGCTGCTGCCCAGGAAGATACCGGAGCGATAATGCAGACAGGCGCTGCCGTAGCATCAATAAGATAAGCAAGTTTTGCACGGGAGATCTTCTGTCTGTCCGTAACAGGTCTCATAACAGAACCTACTGTAAGGCAGTTAAAGTAGTCATCGATAAAGATCAGGACACCGAGGCCGATTGTTGCAAGCTGGGATCCGACTCTGGATTTAACATGAGTGGAAGCCCAGTTGCCGAATGCTGCAGAACCTCCCGCCTTATTCATCAAGGCAACTATAATGCCTAAGAATACAAGGAAAACCAGGATTCCGACATTATATGTATCAGAAAGAGATGCTATGATTCCGTCCTTGAAAACATGTTCCAACGCAGTTACAGGATGGACCATATAAAGATATTTAACCGGGGTGGCTGTAAAAGAATAGATCAAACCGCCTACCGCAACACCAACAAAAAGTGAGCTGTAGACTTCTTTGGTAATGAGCGCTAACACGATAGCCACAACCGGCGGAACAAGTGCCCATAAAGTGTTGTACATTAAGGGAATAAATTCGGCTTCCATATAACCCTCCGAATGAAAATTACTTTTTCAATAATAGCACGGAGTATATTTCGCCTCAAACCCACAAAAGCAATAAAATAAAGCATTTCAAGTTGTCACTATGCTTATTCATCAAAAAAGGCCGTCATGTAAATGACGGCCTCATTGAAAACTGATTAAGTATTTATCAGAACTTGCCTGCCTTAGCAGCTTCCTCAACGGATACTGCTGTGGAAACAGTCATACCAACCATCGGGTTGTTACCTGCACCGATAAGACCCATCATCTCAACGTGAGCAGGAA
>JAEEGJ010002104.1_pt1 | contig 143462 bp, 113 predicted proteins | sample 8958761 | NCBI WGS metagenome assembly JAEEGJ01 (sample SAMN16246546, study PRJNA631951) | gut metagenome | biome: gut microbiome; feature: rumen; material: RS-attached | host: Bos | place: Iran: Karaj | collected 2018-10
ACGCCACGCTCTGTCGGCTTCACCTCCTGGATAGTACCATCGGGATTAAAGCTCAGCTTGTCGATACGTACAGAACGGCGCTTGTCGTCGTTCGGTGAGTAGTCGTTACGATGATAGAACAGATACCACTGACCCTTGTAGTTAATAATACTATGGTGGTTAGTCCAGCAGCCATTAGGATGCTCGGCCATGATCAGTCCTTTGTACTCGTATGGACCCATCGGTTTCTTACTCATGGCATAGGCAAGCACCTCGGTGTTCTCTCTTACATAAGGATAGGTAAGATAGAAGTTACCGTTATACTCGAAGGCAAACGGACCTTCAGCCTGACGGTTAGGCAGACCCTGCAGACAGTTGGCACCTACCATCTCCATCTCGCGGTTACCCCATTTCACTACTTCTTTGGGATTATCGTCAGCCAGCTCTTTCATATTATCCTTGAGTTTGGCGCAACGTCCATTGCCCCAGAAAATATAAGCATTGCCATCAGAAGCCTGAAGCACACAGGGGTCGATACCGTTAATACCAGCAATAGGCTGTGGTTCAGGAATGAACGGACCTTCAGGACTGTCGGCTATAGCCACACCCACGGCGAATCCACCTCTACCTGCAGCAGGAGCTGAGGGGAAATAGAAATAATACTTTCCGTTTCTCTCCACACAGTCGGGTGCCCACATCGAATAGGAATCCGGTCTTACCCAAGGCACCTTGTTCTGGGTAACGATCATACCATGGTCGGTCCAGTCGATGAGATTCTCAGAAGAGAACACATGATAGTCCTCCATGCAGAACCAATCCTGTCGCTGTCCCTCGGGAGGGAAGATGTCGTGCGACGGATAGAGATACACTTTTCCGTTGAATACTCGAGCCGTCGGGTCGGCTGAATAGATGTTACGGATAACTGGGTTCTGGGCATAAACGCTCACGGTGCCCAGGAGCAGTAATGATACCAATAATTTTTTCATATTCTTCATTTGTTTTGTAATATCGTTGATAATAATGATTGCAAAGGTAATGAATTTTTCTTTGAATTACCTCCATCTCATGTAACATAAGATTTACAATTTGTTTCATTGGATACAAAATGACGCATTATCGATAAAAAACAGGAAGGATGGAGGCTTCGCTGAAGACAGGCTGCTTCTCTGAAAGTACAAAGAAAAACATGTTTTCCTTTGGCATTTCGCTCGATTTGCACTATCTTTGCACCATAATTATATGAAGAATATGAATGTATTAGAATTAAGTGAGCAGGAAATAGGCAGACGCGAGAGTCTGCAGGAACTGCGTAACATGGGTATCAACCCCTATCCAGCAGCTGAGTATGCAACCAACGCCTTCAGTACCGACATCCGTGAGAATGTAGAGAACGGCCAATGGATTATCGACGTACCAGAGGGTGAAGAGCCGATACCCGTAAACGATCTGCCCCAGGTATGCATTGCCGGTAGAATGATGAGTCGCCGTGTAATGGGTAAGGCCTCTTTTGTGGAGCTTCAGGACTCCAAGGGCAGGATTCAGGTGTATATCACCCGCGACGACATCTGTCCTGAAGAGAATAAGGATTTATATAATACGGTATTTAAGAAACTCATGGATATCGGTGACTTCATCGGCATCAAGGGTTTCGTGTTCCGTACCCAGACGGGTGAGATCTCGGTTCATGCCAAGGAACTCACGCTGCTGGCTAAGAGTCTGAAACCGCTGCCCATCGTGAAATACAAGGACGGTGTGGCCTATGATAAGTTCGACGACCCGGAGCTGCGCTATCGTCAGCGCTATGTGGATCTGGTAGTGAACGAGGGTGTCAAGGATACCTTCTTACAGCGTGCCACAGTGATCCGTACCTTAAGAAAGGTTCTCGACGAAGCTGGTTATACCGAGGTGGAGACTCCTACCCTGCAGATGATTGCCGGTGGCGCCTCAGCCCGTCCTTTCATCACCCATTTCAATGCCCTCGATCAGGATATGTATATGCGTATCGCCACCGAGCTCTACCTGAAGCGCCTCATCGTGGGTGGCTTCGAAGGTGTCTATGAGATCGGTAAGAACTTCCGCAACGAGGGTATGGACCGTAACCACAACCCAGAATTCACCTGTATGGAGCTGTATGTGCAGTATAAGGACTACAACTGGATGATGTCGTTCACGGAGAAGTTGTTAGAGACTATCTGTATCGCAGTGAATGGTAAGCCTGAGCGCGAGATCGACGGTAACATCGTATCGTTCAAGGCTCCGTATAGAAGACTCCCCATCCTGGAGGCCATTCAGGAGAAGACCGGCTTCGACTGCACTGGTAAGACCGAGGAGGAGATCCGTGCCTTCTGTCTGTCAAAGGGCATGGAGGTGGATGAGACCATGGGTAAGGGTAAGCTCATTGACGAGCTCTTCGGTGAGTTCTGCGAAGGTACCTTTATCCAGCCTACCTTCATTACCGACTATCCCGTGGAGATGTCGCCGCTTACCAAGATGCACCGTTCAAAGCCCGGACTCACCGAGCGCTTCGAGCTGATGGTGAACGGTAAGGAGTTGGCGAATGCCTACTCTGAGCTGAACGACCCGATTGATCAGGAAGAACGTTTCGTGGAGCAGATGAAGTTGGCTGATAAGGGTGACGACGAGGCCATGATCATTGATCAGGACTTCCTCCGTGCCCTGCAATACGGTATGCCGCCTACCAGTGGTATCGGTATTGGTATCGACCGACTGGTGATGCTCATGACCGGTAAGACCTTCATCCAGGAGGTGTTGTTCTTCCCGCAGATGAAGCCCGAGAAGAAGGTGCCTCAGAGTACAGTGGCCGAATGGGCTGAGATTGGTGTTCCCGAGGAATGGGTTCCCGTACTCCGCAAGATCGGCTTCAACCTCGTACAGAACATCAAGGACGAGAAGCCCCAGGGCTTGCAGCAGAAGATCGGTGACATCGTGAAGAAGTTCAAGCTCGATATGCAAAAGCCCTCAGTGGATGAGGTAGCTAAATGGATTGAGAAGGCGCAATAAAGTTCAGAGTTCATAGTTCATAGTTCAAAGTTCAAAGTTCAAAGTTCAAAGTTCAAAGTGTACGACTGCGGTAACATAGCCATCATTGGCGGCGGAAGCTGGGCAACCGCCATTGCCAAGATCGTGGTGGGGCGCACCCACCACATCGGGTGGTATATGCGCCGCGACGACCGCATTGAGGACTTCAAGCGGATGGGGCATAACCCTGCCTACTTGATGAGCGTGCATTTCGATGTGGACGAGATTGCGTTCTCCAGCGACATCAACAAGATCGTACAGAACTATGATACGCTGGTATTCGTCACGCCCTCACCTTATTTGAAGAACCACCTGAAGAAACTCAAGACCCGCATCCGCGATAAGTTCATTATCACGGCCATCAAAGGTATCGTGCCCGATGAGAACCTGGTATGCTCCGAGTATTTCCATCAGGTTTATGATGTACCTTACGAGAACCTGGCCTGCATCGGCGGTCCTTCACATGCTGAAGAGGTGGCACTGGAACGTCTCTCCTACCTCACCATCGGTTGTGACGACAAGGTGAAGGCCCAGTCGTTTGCCGATCTCATCGCCAGCGACTATATCAAGACCAAGACCTCCACGGATGTCATCGGCATTGAGTATTCATCGGTACTGAAGAATGTCTATGCCATTGCCGCAGGTATCTGCAGCGGACTGAAGTACGGTGATAACTTCCAGAGCGTACTGATGTCGAACGCTGTGCAGGAGATGAACAGGTTCCTGAACACCGTACATCCTATTGAACGGAACATCAACGACTCGGTTTATATGGGCGACCTCCTCGTAACGGGCTATAGTAACTTCTCGCGCAACCGCACCTTCGGTACCATGATTGGTAAGGGTTACAGCGTGAAATCGGCACAGATAGAGATGGAGATGATTGCCGAGGGCTACTTCGGTACGAAATGTATGAAGGAGATCAACCGCCACATGCATGTCAACATGCCCATCCTCGATGCCGTATATAATATATTGTACGAGCGTATCGCCCCGCAGATCGAGATCAAACTTCTTACCGACAGTTTCCGTTAAACAGACAAACATATCCTAACAAAAATACTTAAACAAGATGAAGAATATTGCTTTAGACATGACAAAGGCTGCATGCTTCCTCAAAGAAGGTGCGGTGAAAGCTTTCGAGCCTCAGGTGAAGGCTGCTCAGGAAGCATTGGAGAAGGGTACTTGCCCAGGTAACGATTTCTTGGGATGGCTGCATCTGCCGTCGTCTATCACTCCTGCATTTCTGAAAGAGGTGCAGGAATGTGCCGACACCCTTCGTAAGAACTGCGAGGCTGTAGTAGTGGCCGGCATCGGCGGTAGCTACTTAGGTGCCCGTGCCGTGATTGAAGCCCTTGGCAACAGCTTTGCCTGGCTGGTGGCCGACAAGAAGAATCCTACCATCCTGTTTGCAGGAAATAACATCGGTGAGGACTATCTCTCTGAGCTGACCGACTATCTGAAGGATAAGAAGTTCGGTGTGATCAATATCTCCAAGAGTGGTACTACCACCGAGACCGCCCTCACCTTCCGTCTGCTGAAGAAGCAATGCGAGGATCAGCGCGGTAAGGAGGAGGCCAAGAAGGTAATCGTGGCCATTACCGATGCCAAGAGAGGTGCTGCCCGTACCTGTGCCGACAAGGAAGGCTACAAGAGCTTCATTATTCCCGATAATGTGGGCGGTCGTTTCTCTGTGCTCACACCGGTGGGCTTGCTGCCCATTGCCTGTGCCGGTTTCGACATCGTGAAACTGGTAGAGGGTGCTCAGGAGATGGAGAAGGCTTGTGGTAAGGATGTCCCCTTCGAGAAGAATATCGCTGCCCAGTATGCTGCCATCCGTAACGGACTCTATAGCGCTGGTAAGAAAATCGAGATCATGGTGAACTACCAGCCGAAGCTTCACTTCATTGCTGAATGGTGGAAGCAGCTCTATGGCGAGAGCGAGGGTAAGGAGAACAAAGGTATCTTCCCGGCATCTTGCGATTTCACCACCGACCTCCACTCGATGGGACAGTGGATTCAGGAAGGTGAGCGCACCATCTTCGAGACCGTCATCAGCATTGAGGAGCCGAACAAGAAGCTGCTCTTCCCGAATGATGAGGAGAACCTCGATGGCTTGAACTTCCTTGCTGGCAAGCGTGTGGATGAGGTGAACAAGATGGCTGAGTTAGGAACACGTTTGGCTCATGTCGATGGTGGCGTGCCCAATATCCGCATCAGCGTACCGCAGTTGAACGAATACTACATCGGCCAGCTCATCTACTTCTTCGAGATTGCCTGCGGCATCAGCGGTAATGTGCTTGGCGTGAACCCATTCAACCAGCCGGGTGTGGAGGCCTATAAGAAGAATATGTTTGCCCTGCTCGACAAGCCTGGCTATGAGGCCGAATCGAAGGCCATCAAGGAGCGCCTGGCCAAAGAAGCTTAATACAAATAGAACCCTAGTACTGCTAGTCCAACTAGTAATCCTAGTAATGCTAGTGCAACTAGTAAAACTAGTATTTCTAGTACATCTAGCAAAACTAGAACCCTATGGAATCAATTCAAAAGTATTTAAAAAAACACGGCTTTGGGGGTTTCTGCCCCAAAGCCGTTCTCTTCGATATGGATGGCGTGCTCATTAACAGCATGCCCAACCATGCTGTGGCCTGGCAGCGCTCCATGGCCACCTTCGGCATCCGCATGACGGCCGATGATGCCTACGCCACGGAGGGTGCCCGCGGTATAGACACCATCCGTAATATGGTGAAGCAACAGCAAGGGAAAGACATCACTTTGGAAGAGGCGCAAGCGATGTACGACGTAAAGACCCGTTTCTTCGGCGAGATGCCCAAGGCTGAGATCATGCCCGGTGCCTATGAGCTGATGGAGAAACTGCATCAGGAAGGCTTTGTCATGGCTGTGGTGACAGGCAGCGGTCAGCGCCCCCTCATCAACCGCCTTACCACCGATTTCCATCCTTTCATCACGGAAGACCATATCACCACAGCGTATGATGTGCAACGAGGTAAGCCTGCACCCGATCCCTACCTGGCTGGCATGAAGAAATGTGGAACGGAACCATGGGAAACCATCGTGGTGGAGAATGCCCCCTTGGGTATTCAGGCAGGTGTTGCCGCCCAGTGTTTCACCATCGGTGTGAATACAGGTCCGCTACCCGATGAGCAACTCTGGCAGGCAGGAGCCGACCTTGTTATTCCATCCATGACCGCCCTTTGTGAAATTGTGGAGTGTGGAGTGAGGAGAGTGGAGTGAGAATAGTACTGAGATACAGGATGCTTGTCCTGAGAATTCATATACTCTAAGCATATCTCACTCCACTCTCCACACTCCACACTCCTCGAAACGACTCCACCTTTCCCCTCCTTATGGAGGGGTTAGGGGTGGCTCCCTATCTCCCCCGACCCAAAGCAGCGGTGATGCTTCTCATCATACACCACACAGAACTGTCCTGGTGCTACCCCATGGATGGGATGCGCTGAATGCACCATATATTTCCCCTCGTCAACCTTTTCCAGCACCGCAGGATGATACTCCGGTGTATGACGGATCTTGAATGTGACATTCTTTGTTGTCTGTCCGTTGAACAAAGTATGCAACGGCAGGGTGAGCGAGTGGAAGTCGTGTATCAGGAAATCCTGCTTATATGCATCCTGCGGATCATAGCCATGACTCACATATAAGATATTCTTCGGCACATCCTTCTTGATGACAAACCACGGACCTTCGCCAAAGCCCAGTCCCTTGCGCTGTCCGATGGTATGGAACCACAAGCCCTTATGCTCGCCAATCTTCCTACCCGTTTCCAGTTCGATGACATCCCCCGGGTTCTCGCCTAAGAAACGACGGATATATTCATTGTAATTGATCTTTCCCAAGAAGCAGATGCCCTGCGAATCCTTTCGTTTGGCATTCACCAGATGTTCGCGTTCGGCAATGGCCCTCACCTCATCCTTCATATAATGCCCAATGGGAAACAGCGCCTTCCGCAGCTGCCAGTCGTATATCTGTGCCAGAAAGTCGGTCTGGTCCTTTACAGGATCAGGACTCGTACAAAGCCACTTCCTCCCCTCTTCATCTATCTCGGTCATGGCATAATGCCCCGTGGCAATCAGGTCATAGTCATGACCCCGCTTCTCGTCGAAGGCCCCGAACTTAATCAGTCGGTTGCACATCACATCAGGATTGGGAGTGAAGCCTTCGCGTACCTTATTTATAGTATAGGTCGTCACCTGGTTCCAATACTCCTGATGACAGTCGATCACTTCAAGCTTGCACCCATACTTATGTGCTACGGCCGTTGCCATCTCTACATCCTCCTCGCTGGAGCAGTCCCACTCCTCATCCTCATCGGGACCGATATGGATATAAAAGCAATCGGGCTGCAGTCCTTGGCGTACCAGCTCGTAGAGCACCACCGATGAATCTACGCCACCCGACAGCAGTACGGCAATGCGCTTCCCTTCCAGTTCTTTGATATTCATTTGCACTGATGTATTATTTATGGGTACAAAGGTATACAAAAAAATTCGTCTAATTCGTCTAATTCGTAGAGAAGAAAAGTAAAAGAAACATAAAAAACTGCAGAAACCCATTGCCGATTGAAAAATAGTATATATCTTTGCGATATCAAAATGATATCATTTAACTTTGAACTTTAAACTTTGAACTTTGAACTTTAAAAGAAGATGGAGAATAAAGAATTTGCTTTCAAGGGAACAGTAATGAATGGTTTCCTGATGTTGTTTGTAAACTTCGCCATTCTGGTATTGGCAGTGTTAGGTATCATCTATAGCATCATCCAGCTGGATGGCAGCAATGGCGCACAAGGCGGATGGCTGTTGGGCGGCAGTATTCTGTTGTTGTTCATCAACATCATTATGTGGTGCGGTCATTTGCAGCTGGAACCCAATGTGGCACGTGTCACCACCTGGTTCGGTAAGTATAGCGGAACGTTCAGTAAGACCGGTTTCTTCTGGATCAATCCCTTCTACGGAAGCAAGAAGGTATCGTTGCGTGCCCGTAACCTCGACGCCGAGCCCATCAAGGTGAACGACAAGACCGGTAACCCTGTGATGATCGGTTTGGTGTTGGTGTGGAAACTGAAGGATACCTATAAGGCATTGTTCGAGGTGGATTCGCAGACCATGGCTGCCAATCCAAACGCTGTGGGCTCAGATACCAAAGGACTGATGAACGCGCTGGAGAACTTTGTGCGTGTACAGAGTGATGCTGCCCTGCGTCAGGTGGCAGGACAGTATGCCTACGACGATGAGGACACAAAGGAAGGAGAGCCCACGCTGCGTTCAAGTGCCGATGAGATCAATGAGCAGCTGGAGCAGAAACTGGATGAGCGTCTCGCCCTGGCTGGTATCGAGGTGGTAGAAGCTCGCATCAACTACCTGGCCTATGCTCCCGAGATTGCCGCTGTGATGCTGCGTCGTCAGCAGGCCACAGCCATTATCACTGCCCGTGAGAAGATTGTAGAAGGCGCTGTATCGATGGTGAAGATGGCCCTTGACAAGCTCTCTAATGAGAACATAGTGGACCTCGATGACGACAAGAAAGCTGCTATGGTGAGCAACCTCCTCGTCGTGCTCTGCGGGGATGAGTCGGCACAGCCTGTGGTGAATACGGGTACGCTGAACCATTAAGCCACCCCTACCCTTCCATAAGGAGGGGAAATGTGGAGTTGTTTCGAGGAGTGTGGAGGGTGGAGTGTGGAGTGAGAATAGTACTGAGATATAGTATTCATGTATCAAACCACTTGTTCTTGAAATCATATCTCACTCCACATTCCACACTCCACACTCCACAAAAGATTAAAAGATATGTCTGAAAAGAAAACTAAGAATTTCATTCTGCGTATCGATTCCGATACGATGGACGCGATAGAGGCCTGGGCTGCTGACGAGTTCCGAAGCACCAACGGTCAGTTGCAGTGGATCATCACCGAGGCACTGCGCAAGGCGAAGCGTCTGCCCAAGAAAAAGATGGGCAATTCCGATGAATTGAAAGACTTTCGCTCGACAAAATAAAAGAAAAACTCGTTTTTATTTTGTTTTGTGCTCGCTTATTCGTACCTTTGTCATCAGATATCAAACTATATTAAACTAATAAACTTATATTTTAACTAATAAACTTATTATTATGAGCGGAATTATTGGAGCAATTATTGTAGGTTTGATCGCCGGTTTCTTGGCTGGTAAGATCATGCGTGGTGGTGGCTTTGGCCTTGTGTTGAACCTCTTGTTAGGTTTGGTTGGTGGTGCCGTTGGTGGTTGGATGTTCAACCTGTTAGGCATCAGCATGAGCAGCGAATGGATTGGTCAGATTATCACAGGTGTCGTTGGTGCTGTAGTAGTACTCTGGATTGCCTCGCTGTTCAAGAAATGATGTCGGCTCACCGACAAGAACAACTTATGAGTGCCAGCCTTCGAATGAAAGCTGGCACTCTTTGTATATATAACAAAGGTGCCGCGATGTTTGTCGCGGCACCTTTTGGCTTATAGGGTTGTATTCTTTGATTACTCGAAGAAATCGAAAACCTCTTTTGCATCAGCATTTGCACCAGGCTGAGACATGGTCGGATCGCTTGTAACAGTAATCTGACAAAGATCAGTATCCAGTACCTTTACTTTCACGAACGGCTTAATATAATCTTTTTTCATAACTAAGTTCTTTTTCAATTGTTGTTATACATTGTTTAAAAACTCACATTATTTCACGATGACCTTGCGGCCGTTCATGATATACACACCCTTCTGGGTCTTGCTTACGCGCATACCGCTCAGGTTATAGATAGCACCATCGGTCTCGCTCTTCTGCACCTCGTTGATGCCAGTTGACTCACCACCGAATACGATATTGATAATCTTAGCACCAGCAGTGAACGCATTTGCGGGCAAGTATGCCTTACCGTCTGCCAGTTCGCCATCACTGCAGAGCACGAACTTTCCATTATAAAGGATGTAGTCGTTAACTGCGATACCAGAAGTCTTAAGCAGGTTCTCTTCGCTCGGTGCTACTTCAACTGTTGCTACGGGAACTTCATAATCGCCAGGAGTACCACTAATAATGATTCCCTCACCAGCAGCAACGGTTGTAGCCTCGGTAATAGTAGCCTCAGTTGCAGTAACGGCTGTTACATAATAAGCCTTGATGCCCTCTACGCTACTAAAGTCAAGAGCCTTAGCTGGAATATAGGTGTTGTATTCCTTAGTAAGGGTAATCTTTTCGGTTTCAGCAGCAGCGGCACCAACGGTAACATTGATGTCTGCAAAAGAAAGAGTACTGTTCAAATCGTTAAATTCGATATCAAAACATTCGAAATCAGAAAACTTGATAGAAGCAGTAGTTCCATCTTCTACAGTTGCATCTTCCTTAATCTGAAGTTGGAAAGAAAAGAGCGATCCGCTATTTCCAGTAATATAATACGTCCATTGTTCTGATGAATTATAAAAGATCTGATAAACGTTATCTTCTTGTTTTGTAACAGCAAAATCGGGTTTGCCTTCATCATTTGTTCTGGATTTATCAAATACTGCAGAACCACTTACAACCTCCAACCAACTTGGAAGAGTCATTTTAAAAACAATACCACTTATTGTTTCAGAAGAATTATCAAGACTTACTGAAACTGTGGCTTTTTCACCTGCTGCAATTGTTATATCCTTTGCAGAAAGAACATTGTCGGCATATGTGATTACAGAAGAAATCAACATTAATGCCAAGATTGCAATTTTCTTCATTTTAATGTAAGTATAAATTATTAATAAAGTTCTTTATAACGTTTACAGAATTGTGCATATTCAACCGCTGAAATACTTCCATCACTATTCATATCAACAGCGTCCTTCTTCAATCCCGTCCATACACCTGTCTTATAGGCTTTGTTAAACTTTGCTACATCGAGCGCTGTAACACTCCCGTTGCCATCAATATCACCCAATAAGAAACTTCCATCAGTAACCTTAAGGAATCTCTTCCATCCATCTTTGCTAGTATACTTACCCATTACTTTCTCTGGAGTCTTCAGTGTTGCTGTTTTATACACACTTGTAGCAAACGAAGTGGCAGGAATCGCAGCAACCTTAGCACCTGGAATTTTACTCTCCACTGTTGCCACAGAGGTAAGACCAGCAAAAGCATTTTCACCGATTGATACAGGTATTCCCTGTGTCTTATCATTATTCACATAATCGATAGTTATTGCTGTTACCTTGCTAGCAAGTGTTGCATCACTTGTATTCAAAGCACCATCTGCAATACTCTGTACGTAAACCTGAACTGCAACATCAGTACTCTTACCAATATAATGAGGTATAGTTACAGTGTTAAGTGCATCAATTTCTTCAGAGGTATCAAATTTAGTCGGATCAGCTTCAAAAGCATCGGCAAAACCAATTACTTGAACAGTATAGCCAGCAGAATTACCAGTGACTTTATACTTCAACTCCAAGTAATCAAATACATCGCCGACTTGTTTACCGTCACTGATGGTAGTCGCCATCTTCCCTTGCGCAAAGCAGGCCATGCTCGCCATCAGGGTCACAGCCAGCATCGTAAGCCTATTCATGATCATCTTGTTCATAAATTTAGTTTTTTTGAGATTTAACTTGTGTACATACATATTTTGTGCAAAGATAACAACAAAAATGTTATCTGCAAACTTTTTATAACGAAATCTTATTTTTTTAACATTTCTATAGGTATTATTGTGGTAAGGCGGGGAGCAGCATGGCCTAAATGATATGAGTTTCGCTAACCTCTCCAGGACAAAAGTACACTTTTCAAATGAAACTAACAAATAAAATGGTGAAGAATTTTGTGTTTTTGTCCAAGACCTAACGGTTTCACGGAAGAAAGTGCCTGTACATATATGTTTCACGCGGTTTTGGCACCCTCAAGACCTAACCAAAGACCTAACATAAACCTAACCAAACACCTAACATCAAACCTAACATCGGGAAGGCCTCCATGAAGGAGGGGAATGTCGTGGTAGCGAGAAGTCGTGATATCGTTATATCGTGATAACGTAATAACGGAATAACGATGGGGAAATGTTAGGTTTGATGTTAGGTGTTTGTTACCTTTTTGTTAGGTTTATGTTAGGTATGAAAAACCGTGAAACATCTTTGTGTAGGGGATTTTTGCCGTGAAACTGTTAGGTCTTGGGGAAATCGGTTTTGTCTTACCCCACCCCAGCTTCGCTCACCCCTCCCCTGAGATGGGAGGGGAGTTGATTACCAGCGTTTGCTCGTTCGGTTCCCCACCCCTCTAAGGGGCGGGGTCCTGGCAAGGGGGGCGGGGTGAAAGAAAACTGCCATAAAACCATTTATTCCCAACGTGGGAATAAAATGTTCCCAACTTGGGAATAAACTGTGAGGCTTATAATTAGTTTACGTCGCTGCGGTACTTGCCTTCTTCCTTATCCTCGAGCATACTGAGGTAGCTGTTGTAACGGCTCTCGGCAATGTAGTGTTCTTCGAGTGCTTTGCGCACGGCGCAGCCCGGCTCATGGGTATGGGTGCAGTTGCGGAAACGGCAGTCCTTTGAGAAGTGGAAGATCTCCTTGAAGTAGCCGCAAATCTCCTCGGGCTCCATGTCGAAGGTCCCGAACCCTTTGATGCCGGGGGTGTCGATTAACCAAGACCGTTCAATACGGGCTTGGTTAATTGTGGAGTGTGGAGTGTGGAGCGGAATCATCTCCGAAAAAGTGGTGGTATGCATACCCGTGTTGTGGGCATCAGAGATTTCGGCAGTGCGGAGGTTGATGCCAGGAACGAGGGTGTTCAATAAGGTGGATTTCCCCACCCCGCTGTTTCCACTGAAAACAGTAACCTTTCCTTCAAGGAGCGGAAGGAGGCGGTCGATGCCCTCGCCTGTCTGTGCCGACACCTGTAAGCACTGGTAGCCAACGGTTTCGTAGAGGTTCACCATTAGTTCCTGATAATGCCGTTCGTCAGCATCGAGCAAATCGGTCTTGTTAAAAAGCAGGATGACAGGCACGCGGTAGGCTTCGGCAGAAGCCAGGAAACGGTCGATGAAGGTGGTGCTGGTCTGGGGATAGTTTACGGTTACCACCAACACAGCCTGATCGACGTTGGCTGCAATAATATGACTCTGCTTACTAAGATTGGGTGATTTGCGGATGATGTAGTTCTTGCGGTCTTTGATCTCAGTGATGAAACCGTCGGCCACCTCCACATGGTCGCCGACGGCTACAGGGTTTGTACTCCGTATGCCTCGCAGACGGAAGTTCCCCTTTATTTTACAATCGGCCGTGGAACCATCGTCGAAAAGGACGGTGTACCACGAACCGGTATTCTTGATGACTAAGCCAAACATTGTAAGTTGACAGTTGACAGTTGATAGTTGACAGTTGACCATCATTTTGCCAATCACTTGTGCGGCAGCAAACTATCAACTGTCAACTATCAACTGTCAACTAATTTAGACCGTCATGATTTCCTTGTTCTTCGCCTCGATGAGTGCATCGATCTTCTTGATGTACTTATCGTGGATCTTCTGAAGCTCGAGCTCGGCATCTTTCTCGTTGTCCTCGCTGAGACCGTCCTTGATGGCCTTCTTCAGTTTCTCCTTGATATCGCCGCGCACATTGCGCACCTCAACCTTGGCTTTCTCGGCAATCTTGTTGCACTGCTTGGTGAGTTCACGACGGCGCTCCTCAGTGGGCTGCGGGATGTTGAGACGGATAATCTCACCGTTGTTCTCAGGGGTGATACCTACATCACTATCCATAATGGCCTTCTCAATGTCGCGAATCGCTTTCTTGTCCCACGGACGAATAGCGATGGTACGGGCATCAGGACAGTTTACGTTGGCTACCTGGTTCAAGGGGACCATGGAACCGTAGGAGTTCACCTTCACACCGTCGAGGATGGCCACGTTGGCACGTCCTGCACGGATGCGGTTCAGGCTCTCTTCGAGGAACATGGCTGCCATCTCCATTCTCTCTTCACTCTCTGCTAATGTAGCTTTTACATCTATCATTTTCTTTCGTTTTAGGTTTTCTTTTGACAAAATTAGCGCATTTTTTCGAAACTGCCAACATTTTAGAGAAAAAACTTTGTTTTGAAGCAAGAGGTGAGAAGCAAGAAGCAAGAGATATGCACTATGAAATAGAGCCTGTATCTCAGAATCTATTCTCTTGCTTCTTGCCTCTTGCTTCTTGCCTCTCTACAATCTTAAACTTTTCATCATTTTCTCAAGATAATACTGATCGGTAGCGTCGAATGTGGCGAGGTCGGTGCTGTCGATATCGAGCACGGCAGCAACTTCGCCTTGCTGGTTGAACACCGGTACGACTATCTCTGAGCGACTCAGGGAACTGCAGGCAATATGACCGGGGAACTTGTCAACATCTTCAACAACAACGGTTGCACGACGGCTCCATGCCGCGCCGCACACGCCCTTAGTACAGGGGATGCGGAAGCAGGCCACGCTACCTTGGAAAGGACCGAGTATCAGCTCGTCACCCTCTACCAGGTAGAAGCCTACCCAGAAGAACTGCATGGTGTCGTGAATGGCGGCGGTGATGTTGGCCATCACGCCTATCTTGTTGGTTTCACCTTCAATCAGACTCTCCATTTGGTGGAGAAGTAATTCATATTTCTCTTTTTTTGACATAATAACTATTTTAGACATAAGAACTTTTTAGACATAATAACATAAGAACATATTTTATTTTTCAATTCCTAACTTCGTTGACTTCAATTTTTCAATTTTTCAATTCTTCAATTTTATAAAACGAGGAGGGCGATGATTGTGAGCACAAACACCACCATGATGGGCCATGGTTCACGACTGCCGAACTGCTGTTCGAACGGTGGCAGGTTCCATTTCTGTGCTTGTCGCTGGTAAACATATCTGTAGAGATAATAGACAGCCACGGCAATACATGTTCCGGCGATGGCTCCTACCAGGATATCCGTGGGGAAATGAACACCTAAGTACATGCGCGAATAGCAGGAGCCTATGGCCCAAAGGAAAGCACATGCTGCAACAAGTCTTCGGCGGTAGAGCAGTGTCAGCATCGTGGCGGTGGCAAACCCGTTACTGGCATGGTTCGACGGGAATCCGTACTGTCCGCCATGGTAGTTGTTCACATAATGCAGGATATTCATGATGTTTGCATCGTGCGAAGGACGGAGTCTGCAGAAGATGGGTTTGAGGTGCGCCAAGGCATAGTCGCTTAAGAAGAACAGCAGTCCGACGGCAATCAGCAGCAACAAGCCACTGCGCCAGTTGGTGTGACGGAACAGACAATACAGAATCACTACCACGAAGGGAATCCACGTGATCTTGTCGGAGTAGGCAAACCAGAAGGCATCATACGCCGCAGGTCCTGGAAAGTTTATCGCATCCAGCACCTGATAGTCAAAATCCTTCACCGCATCTATCATACAAAACTATCAACTGTCAACTTTCAACTATCAACTTCACCGAGTTCGTCAACTCCACAAACTGCGGGATGGTGAGCTGTTCGGGGCGCATGGTCATGATGTCCTGACTGAAGAAGGAACTGTCGGGCATGGTGTCCTTGGTGAACAGCTGTCGCAGACTCACCCTCAGCATCTTGCGCCGTTGGTTGAACACCGTCTTCACCACCCTGCGGAACAACTTCTCGTCGCAGCCAAGATCCTGTACCTTGTTGCGTGTCATGCGGATCACCGCGCTCTTCACCTTAGGTGGCGGATCGAACACGTTCTCATCAACCGTAAACAGATACTCCACATCGTACCACGCCTGGATGAGTACGCTGAGAATGCCGTAGGCCTTGGTACCCGGCTTAGCCTCCATGCGCTGTGCCACCTCACGCTGAATCATACCCGTACAGCACGGTATCAGGTCTTTGTTATCAATCACCTTGAAGAATATCTGCGAAGAGATGTCGTAGGGGTAGTTGCCGGTCAGCACGAACGGCTTACCGTCGAAGAGCTGATGGAGGTCCATGCGGAGGAAGTCGCCTTCGATGAGAAGCCGGGGATTCTCCTCGTTTGAGGAGTGTGGAGTGTGGAATGTGGAGTGAGAAATGCTTTGAGTATGTGAATCATCAAGTACAGATGACTGTATCTCAGTACTATTCTCACTCCTCACTCCACACTCCACATTCCTCGAAAAGAACGGGTACCGTTCTGTCAAATATGCCACACTCTCCCGATCAATCTCCACCACAGTCAGCGGACGGGGCTTCTGCATCAGGAACTGGGTGAGCACACCCATGCCAGGACCGACCTCCAGGACGGGTATGTCGGGACATGCGTCCACCGTATCGGCAATGGCACTGGCGATATTCAGGTCGGTCAGGAAATGCTGACCGAGGTTCTTCTTGGGTCTTACTTGCTTCATTTGGGTGCAAATATACAAATTTACTCCCGAAACTTCGTGTTGTTTCAACGGAAAAGTGAGAAACAGCACGAAAGATTGTTTATTGTCCTGAAGCCTGACGGTAGTTGAGCAGACTGATCTGGTAGTTGATGAAAGCATCCACACGACGGTCGAGCGACTGCTGGTAGAGCATCTGCGCTTCCAGGAGGTCGGACATCTTATGGGTTCCCGCCTTGTAAAAGTTCTGGTTCAGACGAAGGTTCTCTGCTGCCTGCTCAATACTCTGCTGGGCAATAGCAAGCTGCTGGTGCGATTCCACAACACTGTTCCAGGCGTTCCGCATGCGGATCTTCAGGAGTTCCGACTTATCCTGCTGCTCATCAAGGGCTTTCTGGTATTCCAGCTTACTGCGTTTCACCGCATGAGAGCCTCCCCACCAATCGGAGATGGGAATGCAGACTGTGGCAAACACCATGGCGAAAGTACGGTCAACATCGAGCATGTTGTGGTAGTTATACCCTGCTCCAACCGCCACTGAAGGAAGGTTCTTACCGATCTCCATCTTACGCTGCAGTTGAGCTACCTCAACCTGCTTTTGCAGTAACTGGTATTCAGGGATGTTAGGAAGCGCCGATTCCGGAGCAACGGCACTCATCGCCAATCCTTCGTCTTGAAGGAGCGGCTGGGCAAGTGTAAACTCAGTAGTGCTCAAACCGCAATACTGAGCCAACAGCTGACGGACGATATCGATACCGTTATTGAGTTTGAGTCGCTGACTCTTCAACTCGTTCTGACGAAGCTGTACCTGTAAGAGATCGTTGCGCATGGCTACACCAGCACGCACCGCCACGTCAACATCCTTATGAATACCGGCGAGCATGGAATCGACAGCATCGATGGTCTTCAGTTTCTCCTGCATGGAGACTATCTGCCAGTAATACTGCTCGGTTTGGTTCTCCACTTCATTCTCCGACAGCTGCAGCTGCAGACGGGCAGCTTCCTCACCTACTTTGGCGAGTTTGTTACCGTTGATGATCTGTCCTCCGGCAAAGATGGGCTGCACGGCATTGATGCCTGCCAGTGCACCATTCTTCATCATCGAGATGCTGACAGGATTGGCAAGGGCGGCCAACGCCTCGGGAGGGAACGATTGGGCAAGCGCCATTCCCAACTCGGGCGAAATCATCTCTGAGGGATTCAAAGTGGTCTCTGCCATTCCTTTGTTGGCATTGAACACGAAACCTGTTCCGCTCACGCTGGGAAAATACTTGGTGAAAGCCTCCTTGCGCTGCTCTTGCGCTGCATCGATACGATACTGGGCACTGCGAATGGCCATGTTATGGTGCAGGGCGGAATCCTTGAGCTGCTGCAGGGAAAGGAGACCTACCCCCTGCCCAGACCCGCGAGGGGTAGAGAGACCCACCCCCTGCCCCTCCCTGGGAGAGAGGGGAGTAGTTACCTGACTAAACAGGGGAACTGCCACCAAACTCATTACTATATAAGCTATAATCTGTTTCATATTTGTTTTATATTCAACGGGAAGAATCTGAATCTATCTACTCCCCTCCCTCACAGGGAGGGGCTGGGGGTGGGTCTTTACTTCGTACTCACTCTCCAATACACCACCGGCAGCATCGTAACCACCAGGATGAGTGAACCGATTCCACCAGCAAAGATGGTGACACCTACAGGCATCCAGAACGATGACTGTGCAATGATCATCGGCACCACACCCACGGCGGTGGTGGCTGTAGTAAGGAAGATAGGAACCATGCGGCGCTTACCTGCCTCATAGGCCGCCTGCTTCACAGCCTCGTTATAAGCCTTTCGATCTACGGTCCAGTCACCATGTGCCGCCACATATTTCTTAATAAGGTCGAGGGCATGCTCGAAGATCAGAATCTCGTTACGCATAATCATTCCCATCAACGTGATGACACCCATGATGGAGGTAAGACCCAGGGTGCGGTTCATCAAGGCCAAGCCGATCAACACACCCGGTAACATCAGTCCGAGTGCTGCGATACAGACGATACTGATGCCGTATTTCTTGAAGTTGAAGAGCAGGAAGAAGAAGATAATCACCATGGCGATAGCCACTCCTCCGAAGATCTGCGGCAGGGCCTCAGCGTCATACTCTATCTCTCCTCCCACCTCGGCACGTACGCCCTGCGGCAACGGGATTTCCTTCTTCATGATATCGGCAATACGACTCTCCACGGGGGCGGCATAGGTGCCGTTGGCAAATTGGGCGGTAACGGTGATGCAGCGTTCGCCTCCACGGTGCATGATACGACTCTCGCTCCACTGCGGTTCCACCTTGGCAATCTGACGGAGCGGTACTGTTGTATTACTGCCGCCTGCTCCTGCCGATACTATCGCCATCGGTGTGGCCACGCCTAAGTTCTCAATATCGGAAAAGGTCATGTCGGCATCGTCCTTCACAATAATCGGCAGTTCGTAGTTCCCTTCCCATATCTGTCCTACACGAAGATCGTTGGTGGTGGCACTTAGGGCGAGAGCTGCCGTGGAGCGAGTAATACCTAACTGTGCCGACGCCACGGGATCGAGCTCTACATTAATAATAGGTGACGGCTGCAGATAGTCGGTATGCACCCATTCCAGCTCTGGCATTTCACGCATCCGTTCCATCAACCGCTCTGCCACCACATGCAGCGAGTCGAGGTCTTCGCCATAGAACCGGTATTCCAGTTCCGGCACCTCCAGGTAGTCGAGTCGTTTGAAGCGCACATAGGCATTGGGGAACGCTTCACTCCACTGCGGTTGGTACTTAGCCAGCAGGTCGAGCGTGGCCTTATGCGAGTTGGTATTCACAATGAACTGCGCATAGTTACTTCCTGCCATCTGCGGCGCATAGCAGGTCATGAAGCGGGGAGATGAACAGCCCACGAAGCTCGTGATGCATTTCACCTGCTCATCCTGTTGCAACACGTGGCGCAGCGAGTCGGCAATCACACGGGTTTCGGAAACGCCCTTGCCTTCCGGCAGGAATATCTCAACAGCAAACTGGTCACGGTCGGCATAAGGGAACATACGTATCTTCAGCGTGGGTACGAGCAAGCACGACAACAGAATGATGCCAATGCCGCCGAAGATGGTCAAGCCGGGATGGTGGAAGGTGAAATCAAGCACGCGGTTGTAGGTGCTTTGCACCCAGCGGGTGATGGCATTTTGACTGGAAGAGCTGGAGCTAGTTGTACTAGTGTTGCTAGTGTTACTAGTTGCACTAGGCTTGATAATTAGTACCTCGAGGAAGGGAATCACTGTTACCGCAAGTAAGAGAGACACCATCAGGTTAATGGTAATGGTAACAGGGAAATCCTCCAAGGCATCATGGAAAGCACCCTTCATCGTCAGTAACAAAGGATAGAAAATCACACAGATGCAGAGGGTGGCCAGCATCATCGGCATGAAATACTGCTTGGCAGAGGCGATAGCGGCCTTCTTCGGTTCATAGCCTTTACCCAGATATTCCAGATAGCCGTCAATAACCACAATGGCATTGTCAACCACCATACCTAATACCACAATAAGGGCTGCCAAGGTTACGATGTTCAGTTCGATGCCCATCATATACATAATCGACACCGAGATGAAGGTGCTCAAAGGTATCGTGATGGCCGCTACGATGGCAGAGCGCAAAGGGAACAGTACCATCATCACAAGGATGATGATGAACATGGATATGAGCAGGTCGCGTAGGAAATCGCTCACGCTCAGACTCACCACCTTGGGCTGGTCGGCAATGCGGGTAATGGTCACATCATAAGGCAGTTCATTCTCTCGGAAATCATTGAGTGCCTGATCTACCTCCTTGCCATAAGCCACGATATTGTTACCGGGTGTCATCTCCAAGGACACTAACACACAAGGATGACCGTCTTGTTCGATATAGCTGTCTTCACTGTCGTATTCGCGAACCACGCGGGCCACATCCCTCACCCGGGCCACCTTGCCAGTGACGGGATCACTGAAGATGATCTGATTGGCTATCTCTTCTTCACTACCTTCTGTAGCTTCCACATGAATGGGTATCTGCTGGTCGTCATCACTCAGACTACCGCTCATGGCTACCATGCCCTGTGCCTGTAAACGACTGAACAACATCTGTTGTCCGATGCCGTAGGCCTGCAGGCGCTGACGGTCGACATAGAGTGATATCTGCTCTTTCTGCTCGCCATAGATACGGACGTTAGCCACGGAAGGGATGCGACGCAGACGGTCGGAAAGCCTATCGGTATAATCCTGCAGTTCCCGGTAACTGCGTTCAGGACTCTCAATGGCAATGAGCAGTGCAGAGGTATTACCGAAGTCATCGTTCGCCACAAGCGCCAGTACGCCAGTGGGCAGACTCTGCTTGAAGAGGGTCAGTCCGTGCTTGATCTTACTCCATACCTCATCTTTATTATTCACCTCGTCGTTCAGTCGTACCATCACGATACACATCCCGTTCTGGGCAGTCGTGGTCGTCTTGGTACGGTTGACCTCTCCATAGGTGAACAAATATCGTTCAAGGGGTCGGGCCACCTGCTCTTCCACCTCTTCGCTTGTTGCTCCGGGATATACCGCGATCACCACACCCTGACGGATGGTGAAGGCGGGGAACTCATCCTTCGGCATCACATACATACCATAGATACCCAGCACGAACAGGATACCGATGATAAGGAGCGATATGGAGTAGTGTTCCAACGGCCATTTCAGCCATGACATCTTTTTCATCATCTCTATAAACTATGAACTATGAACTATGCACTATGAACTATGAACTATGCACTAATAAACCACTCTCGTTCCCTCACTCAGCTTCTGGAAGCCTTCGGTCACCACGCGTTCACCCATCTCCAGACCGCCCAAGACGGTTACCTGGTTACCCGATGTATTACCGATGCTTACCTTCGTACGATGGGCCGTACTGTCTTTGGCTACCGTCCATACGAACAGCGAGCCATCGGACGACTTCTGTATGGCCGTCACGGGCAGCATGGCCTGCTTGGCCACATAGGGGGCTGCCGGCGCAAACTGAACAGAGGCCACCATACCGGGTAACAGCTTCCGATCGGCATTCCTTACATGGATACGGACATCATAGGTATGGGTGAGGGCATCTGCCTGAACACCTTTTTCTATCTTCCCGCCCATCACGGTCTTTTGCGCAGCTTCCACATAGATACTGGAAGGGGTGGAGGAAGAAATGGAACTGATTTCTGTTTCGGGAATAGCCACCTTTACCTTTACGGTACTTACATCGAGAATGGTGACAACAGCCTGTGAAGGTAAAGCCGTTTCACCTGTACCTACCATCTTCTTACCGATGATACCACTGACGGGAGCCACCAGTCGGCAGTCAGCAAGGTTCTTCTTGGCCATGTCCAGTTGCGACTTCGCCTGTGCCACCTTACTCTGGATTTCCACCCACTGCACCTCGGGCAGTGAACCATTATCGTGCAACATACCATATCGCTTCAAGGCATCATTGGCCTGCGCCATCGAGGCCTCGGCACTACTGAGCATATTGCGGGCTTGGGTGTTGTCCATCTCCGCGATCAGCTGTCCCCTACTGACGGCCTGTCCTTCGCTCACCAATACACGTTTGACGATTCCCATGCTGGTAAAGCTTACTGCCGTTCCCTCACGTTCTTCAACAATACCTACATACGACTGTCCCCCATGACTGGAAGATGAAGATACAACCATGGTATTCACTCTCGTGGGAGCTTTCACTCCCTGCTCTTTCTTCTCACTGCAGCTGCAGATGAGAACTATTCCGAGTAGTATGATAACTGCTTTTTTCATCATATAATCATTGCTTCTGGCTGCAAAAGTAGTAAATAATTTCATATAACAAACGGTCGATTCGAAAAAATCAGAAAACTTTTTGCTTAATCATCGTTTTTAGGTATGTTCGTTGCACCAAAGACACTTTCGCTCAACAAAACAAAAGAAAAGCACGTTTTTCTTTTTGAATTTTGGTTGCTTATTCGTACCTTTGGCTTCGCCGAAGGTACTTTCGCTCGACAAAACAAAAGAAAAGCACGTTTTTCTTTTGTTTTGTGCTCTCTTATTCGTACCTTTGTCACATGGAAACGAAGAAAATCATTGGTGGTGCTGTGAAGATCCTCTTCCCGCTGATACTTGGCGGGGCAATTCTTTGGTGGATGTACCGAGGGTTTGATTTCAGTAGGATCCAGCATGTGCTGATGCACGAGATGAACTGGTGGTGGATGCTGCTGTCGTTCCCCTTCGGTATTCTGGCACAGATGTGCCGCGGATGGCGATGGCGACAGACACTGGCCCCTGTTGATGAGCATCCGCGCATCTCTACTTGTGTCCATGCCATCTTCGTATCCTACGCCGTCAGTCTGGTGATTCCCCGCATCGGTGAGTTTGCCCGCTGCGGTATTCTGAAAAGGTATGACCAGGTTTCTTTCTCGAAGGCCTTGGGAACGGTGGTGACCGAGCGTGCCATCGACACGTTGCTGGTACTGATCATCACGGGTTGTACCCTGCTGTTCCAGATGAGTGTGTTCGGAACCTTCTTCGAGAAGACCGGCACCTCTATGAATAGTATCTGGCATCAGTTCTCGTGGACAGGGTATCTGGTGACTGCCATCTGTGCCGTCGCGGTGATTACCTTAGGACATCTATTGCTCAAGCGTCTATCTATATATAATAAGGTAAAGGCAACACTCAGTGGCATCTGGCAAGGAGTGGCCTCCCTGAAGGATGTGCATAACATTCCATTATTCATCATTTTCACGTTAGGAATCTGGATAAGTTACTTCCTGCATTACTATCTTACGTTCTTCTGCTTCGATTTCACCAGTCATCTGGGACTCTCCTGTGCCTTGGTGACCTTCATCGTGGGCAGCATCGCCGTGATCGTTCCAACCCCCAACGGAGCCGGTCCGTGGCACTTTGCCGTCAAGACCATGCTGATTCTCTATGGAGTGGGTGACGAGCAGGCCCTCTACTTCGTCCTCATCGTCCACACCATCCAGACCATGCTCGTGGTGGTGCTGGGTGTGTATGGGTGGGCGGCGTTGTCTTTCTCTAGAACTCATTCTCACGCAGAGACGCAGAGTGAGACACAGAGTTCTTATTAATTTGTTGTCAACAATGGAGTTTATTAATAAAGAATATACACACAAACTGTTAGGATGCGCCTACCGTGTTCATACGGAACTTGGACCAGGTTTACTCGAGAGTGTATACGAAGCTGCACTTGTCCATGAACTGGAATTACAAGGATTCGAAGTGAGACACCAAGTGCCTGTAAAGGTGAATTACAGAGGTATGGAATTAGACATGGATCTTAGGTTGGATGTAATAGTAGACAACACTGTCATTCTGGAATTGAAATCTGTCGCTGAAATACAACCTGTGCATCAGAAACAGTTGCTTACCTATATGAGATTGACAGGAATATCACTGGGATATCTCATCAATTTTAATGTAGAGTATCTCAAAGATGGAATAGAGCGTTTGGTCAATAACTATTAACGTGTTACTCTGCGAGGACTCTGCGCTCTCTGCGCCTCTGCGTGAGAATTATAAATATACTCAATAATACTCGATAACGAAGAAAAAACTATGAGCGAAATTAAAAATCTGAAACCCGAGTGCATCTGGAAGAATTTCTATGCACTGACACAGGTGCCGCGCCCAAGCGGACACTTGGAGAAAGTACAGCAGTTCCTGCTGGAGTTTGCTAAAACAGCTGGCGTGGAAGCCTTTAAGGATCCTGCCAACAACATCGTGATGCGCAAACCGGCATCACCTGGGATGGAGAACCGAAAGGGCGTGATCCTGCAGGCTCACATGGACATGGTGCCGCAGAAGACACCCGAGAGTACGCATAACTTTGAGACCGATCCCATTCAGCCGTGGATCGATGGCGAGTGGGTGAAGGCTAAGGGAACAACCCTTGGTGCTGATAACGGACTCGGTGTGGCCTCGATCATGGCTATCATGGAGGACAAGACCTTGAAACATGGTCCGGTGGAGGCACTGATCACCGCCGATGAGGAGACAGGTATGTATGGTGCCAACGACCTTCCTGAAGGGGAGCTGCAGGGTGACATCCTGCTGAACCTCGACTCTGAGACATGGGGGAAATTCGTGATTGGCTCGGCTGGTGGAATCAACCTCACCGCTACACTGGAATACAAAGAGGTGGAGACTGACCCAGAGGATGTGGCCGTGAAGGTGACACTCAAAGGACTCCGTGGTGGACACTCCGGACTGGAGATTCATGAGGGTCGAGGTAATGCCAATAAACTGATGGTACGCTTCGTTCGAGAGGCTATCGAGGAGTGCGAGGCACGACTGGCCTGCTGGAATGGTGGTAACATGCGCAATGCCATCCCGTTCAAGGCTGAGGTGGTGCTCACACTGCCGAAAGAGAACGTGGAGGCCCTGAAAGAGTTGGTAGATGACTGGAAAGCTGACTTCATCGACGAATACAAGGGCATTGAGAGCGGTATAGAGTTCTATGCCGAGGACGTGGAGACGCCCAAGATGGAGGTGCCCGTGGAGATACAGGACAACCTCATCAGCGCCATCTATGCTTGTCATGACGGCGTGGTGCGCATGATTCCTTCTTATCCCGACGTGGTGGAGACAAGCTCTAATCTCGCCATCATCAACATCGGTGACGGCAAGGCCCTGATCAAGGTCCTTCCACGATCCAGTCGTGAGGACATGAAAGACTATATCGTAAACATGCTGCAGAGCTGTTTCAACATGGCTGGCATGAAGGTGGAGACCGACAGCAGCTATGGCGGATGGGATCCGAATCCAGATAGCGAGATCCTGCACTTGCTGCTCAAGGAATACAAGGAACTCTTCGGCACCGAAGGTATTATCCAGGTGGATCATGCCGGACTGGAGTGCTCTATCATCTTGGGTAAGTACCCGCACTTGGATGTCGTTAGTCTCGGTCCTACGATGAAGTCACCGCACACCACCACCGAGCGCGCCCTTTGGGCCACCGTAGCTCCCTTCTGGCAGCTGCTGAAGAAGACGTTGGAGGATATTCCGGTGAAGTGATCTTGAGTGTGGAGTGAGGAGTGTGGAGTGAGGAGTGAGAATAGTACTGAGATATAGTATTCATATACAAAGTCACTTGTTCATGAAATCATATCTCACTCCACACTTCACACTCCACACTCCTCGAAACAACTCCTCCCTCCTCGAAAAAACAAAGAAAAATTTGCTTTTTTCTTTGTTTTTTTCTCACTAATTCGTATCTTTGCACACTGATAACAAGTCGACCGCTATAGCGGAAGACCATTTATTCACCAATTTATACCAATATGGACGATTACCCGGCGGATAAAAACAATTCGTAAAGGCGGGGGATAGCGAGCAAGGTAGCTAATCCCTTTGCCGCTTTAGTTATGCATCAAGCATTGTGAATTATGCATTAAAAAGGATTAGCACAATGAGAACATACTGGAATACAAACAACAGTTTGAAGGCTATCCCGGAGTGGGAGCCGAACTGCTGGATACAGGTGACGTGTCCAACAGAAGATGACCAGCGTATGCTGGAGGAGAAATTCCAAATACCCGATTATTTCCTTAGTGACATCAGCGATACTGATGAGCGGGCTCGTTATGAATATGATGACGGCTGGATGCTCATCATTCTACGTATCCCTTATGTCAAGGAAATTCGAAGTCGCACGCCCTATACCACCGTGCCGTTGGGTATCATCCACAAACGCGATGTCACCATCACGGTATGCTACTACGAGACGAACATGATGATCGACTTCGTGAGCTTCCATCAGAAACGCGGTACGGGATTCACCGATTATGTGGATATGATCTTCCGACTCTTCCTCTCGTCGGCGGTGTGGTACCTGAAACGACTGAAGCAGATCAACAACCTCATCGAGAAGGCCAAGCGTAACCTCGATCATAATGTGGATAATGAGAGCTTGATAGGACTGTCACGACTGCAGGATTCACTCACGTATTTCAATACCTCCATCCGGGGTAATGAAACCCTGTTGGCCAAACTGAAGTTCAAGCTTCAGGTGGATGAGCTGGATGCCGACCTGATTGAAGACGTGAACATCGAGATGACACAGGCCCGGGAAACCACTAGTATCTATTCGAACATTCTCGAATCCACGATGGATACCTACCAGAGCATCATCAACAACAACATGAACAATGTGATGCGTACGCTTACCGTGGTGACCATCATCATGATGTTCCCTACCCTCGTGGCTGGTCTTTTTGGTATGAACCTCATCAACGGGATGGAAGATAGCAAAATAGGATTCATCGTGGCTCTCGTGATTTCCATCGGCGGAAGTGCACTTACCTGGCTCTTTTTAAAGTACAAACGGTTGATTTAGGCGCAAAAAGTGAAAATTTTTCGGAAATCATTAGGATTTTACGATAATTTTTGTTAAGTTTGCACCCTATTACGTAATAATGACAGTACCTTGAATACAATCATTCTCGTGAAGTCAAACCACCCATGCGATGCACGCATGTTCATTGACATGGCGAGAAAAGGTGCATGAATATGAAACTTTAATCATTCAAAAATGATGGACTCTCAAGAAAACGTCCTCAACAACGAGGCACAGTTAGAAGAAACCAACCAGCAGCCAGTGGCTGAGGAAGTAGTTAAACAGGAAGAGAATGTTGTAAACCCGGAACCAGCAGCAGAAGAACAATCTGCAACTGAGGAACCTGTAGTGGAAGAAGCCGCAGTAGAGGAAGAACCTGCTGCTGAGGAGCCCCAAGAGGAGGAACCCGCTGCCGAAGAGGAGCCTTCTGAGGAGACAGCATCCAAGAAGGTGTATGCCACCAAGAAGGAGGTAATTGAGCGGATCAAAGAACTTGCTCACGGTGATGAGTCACCAACCAAAGAGGAAGTTGACCTGCTGAAGACCACGTTCTACAAACTGCATTTCGCAGAACGCGAGGCTGCGCAGAAAGCCTATCTTGAGGCAGGTGGCGATCCAGAGAAATATACTATTCTTCCTGATGAGGACGAAGAAGTGTTCAAGGCTGAGATGGGTGTCGTTAAGGAAAAACGCGCTAAGATGTTCCTTGAGCAGGAAGCAGAGAAACAGGAGAACCTGAAGAAAAAGCTGGACATCATTGAGAAGATTAAAGGCATGGTTACCTCTCCCGAGGAGGCTAACAAGAACTACCAGGAATTTAAGAAACTGCAGCAGGAATGGAAGGAGATCCGTCTGGTTCCCGCTGAGAAGGCCAACGAGTTGTGGCGTAACTATCAGTTGTATGTGGAGCAGTTCTATGATCTGCTGAAGCTGAACAGCGAAGCCCGCGAATATGACTTCAAGAAGAATCTCGAAATCAAGAACCGTCTCTGCGAAGCTGCAGAGAAACTGGCCGATGAGCCGGATGTCATCAGTGCTTTCCACCAGTTGCAGAAACTCCATCAGGAGTATCGCGAGACAGGTCCTGTAGCCAAGGATCTGCGCGAAGAGATATGGACACGCTTCAAGGCTGCCTCTACGGTTATCAACAAGAAACACCAGCAGCATTTCGATAATCTCCGTTCCAAGGAGGAGGAGAACCTGGCTCGTAAGACTGAGTTGTGCGAGAAGGTGGAAGCAATCGCTAAGGAAGAGAACAAGGGAGCTGGCGACTGGGAGCGCCACACCAAGCAGATCATCGACCTGCAGGCTGAATGGAAGACCATCGGCTTCGCACCGCAGAAGATGAACGTGAAGATCTTCGAACGCTTCCGCGCAGCCTGTGATGATTTCTTCGGCAGAAAGGCTGAGTTCTTCAAGGACATGAAAGCGAAGTTTGCTGAGAACGCCGATAAGAAACGTGCACTCATCGAGCAGGCCAAGGCGCTGCAGGATAGCACGGAATGGAAGTCAACCAGCGATAAGCTCATTGCGCTGCAGAAAGAATGGAAGACCATCGGTATGGTACCGAAGCGCTTGGGCGACCAGCTGTGGAATGAGTTCCTCGGCGCTTGTAACAAGTTCTTCGAGGCTCGCAACGCTGCCAACCAGGGTACTCGCACCGCAGAGCGCGATAACCTGCAGAAGAAACGCGACATCATCGCTCAGCTGAAGGCTTTGGCCGAGGAGGCTGGAGAGAACCTGCAGGAGAATGTGCAGCAGCTGGTGGACGAATACCAGGGTATCGGTCATGTGCCCTTCAAGGAAAAGGATAAGATCTTCAAGGAGTATCATGAGGTGCTCGACAAGCTGTACAAGGACCTGAACATCTCAACGGCTCGCCGTCGTCTGGACAACTTTAAGAGTAACATCAAGAACATGGCAGAACGTGGCGGTGATGTTCTCGACAACGAACGCGCCCGTCTGATGCGCCGCTACGAAGGACTGAAGCAGGAGATCCAGACCTACGAGAACAACCTGGGCTTCCTCAACGCTTCGAGTAAGAAGGGTAACAGTCTTATCGACGAGATGAACCGCAAGGTGCAGAAGCTCAAGGATGACTGTGAACTGGTGCGCCAGAAGATCAAGGCCATCGATGCCGAGAATGCAGAAGAAAGCTAAGCTTCATTACAGAATAAGCAAAAAGAAATCCGCTAAGCAAGTTGCTTGGCGGATTCTTTTTGTTGGGGTACTCGGACTCGAACCAAGAATGACAGGACCAGAATCTGTAGTGTTACCATTACACCATACCCCAATAAGTTGACTTTGTCAGTGCAAATCTCAATTTGCGGATGCAAAGGTACTGCTTTTTTTTGAACTACCAACAATTTTCCAAACTTTTTTGTGCCATTTCTGAAAAAAAACGCAATTTAACGAGTTTTATAGATGGTATTTGAAGAAAAGGGTGTATCTTTGCAGAATAATGTATCATATTTACAATGACAAGAACAAAGGAATTAGTACAAGCCATTACCAAAGGAATTCAGGAGAAGAAAGGGCAAGGCATAGCCATTGCCGACATGAACGGCATCGATGGTGCCATCTGTAACTATTTTATCATCTGTCAGGGAAACTCTCCCATGCAAGTACAGGCCATTACCGACTCTGTAGAGGAATTTGCATGGAAGGAAACCCACGAGAAGCCCGTACACATTGTCGGTCAGGAGAATGCCGTATGGGTTGCCATGGACTTTACAGACGTCATGGTTCATATCTTCGTTCCTGATATGCGAGAGTATTACAATTTGGAAAACCTCTGGGAAGATGCTCCCTTGGAGCGCGTTCCCGATATAGACTAATAACAAAATGCAACAAGATAAGAAGAACGATACGCCCAAGATGCCGAAGTTCAACATGAACTGGATCTATATCCTCGTGTTGATCGGACTGGCATTTGTCTGGTTCTCAGGCGAGGGCACCACCAACAGCAGCGCCAGTCGCGTTGCCGACTACAGTCAGTTCCAGGTATATGTCCAGAAGCAGTATGCTTCGAAGATCGTCGTTGTCACCGACGAGAAGAAGATCAAGATGTATGTCAAGCCGGAACATATCCGCGAAGTCTTCGGTAAGGGGACCGAGCAAGTGGGCAAGGAACCCTACGTAGTGGTGGATTACGGTAGTGTTGACCAGTTGGAGAAGTTCATTGACGACCAGCGACAGGCGAAGCGGTTTACTGGACAGCTCAGCTACGAGAACAAACGTGGCAGCGATTTCATGAACCTGCTCATCAGTCTGCTACCCCTCCTCATCATCATCGGTGCCTGGATCTTCATCATGCGCCGTATGGGTGGCGGAGCTGCTGGCGGCGGCGGTGTGTTCAGCGTTGGCAAGAGCAAGGCCAAGATGTATGAGAAAGGTGGCGACTTAGGTATCACCTTCAAGGACGTGGCCGGACAGGAAGGTGCCAAGCAGGAGGTGCAGGAGATTGTGGAATTCCTGAAGAACCCGCAGAAATATACCGACTTAGGTGGAAAGATTCCCAAGGGCGCCTTGTTGGTGGGTCCTCCGGGAACAGGTAAGACGCTTCTGGCCAAAGCTGTGGCCGGTGAGGCTGGTGTTCCCTTCTTCTCGATGAGCGGTAGCGACTTCGTAGAGATGTTCGTAGGTGTGGGTGCCAGCAGGGTGCGCGACCTATTCCGTCAGGCTAAGGAGAAGTCACCCTGTATCATCTTCATCGATGAGATTGATGCTGTGGGCCGAGCCCGTTCGAAGAACCCCGCCATGGGCGGTAACGATGAACGTGAGAACACCTTGAATGCCCTGCTCACCGAGATGGACGGCTTCGGCACCAACAGTGGTGTGATCATCCTCGCAGCAACGAACCGCGCCGACATGCTCGACTCAGCCTTGCTGCGTGCCGGACGTTTCGACCGTCAGATCAATGTCGATCTGCCCGACCTGAGTGAAAGAAAAGCCATCTTCGAGGTACATACAAAACCTTTGAAGAAAGACGATACCGTGGATCTCGACTTCCTGTCACGACAGACGCCTGGTTTCTCTGGAGCTGATATTGCCAATGTGTGTAACGAGGCGGCCCTGATTGCCGCTCGTCGGGATGCGAAAGCGGTGAGCAAGCAGGATTTCCTGAATGCCGTTGACCGTATTATCGGCGGACTGGAAAAGAAGACCAAGGTGATGACTGCCGAGGAGAAGCGGTCTATTGCCCTTCACGAAGCGGGTCATGCCACCATCTCATGGTTCTGCGAACATGCTGCACCGCTGGTGAAGGTTACCATCGTACCGCGAGGTAGGGCCTTGGGGGCTGCTTGGTATCTGCCCGAGGAACGACAGATTACTACCAAGGAACAGATGCTCGACGAGATGTGCTCCCTGCTGGGAGGACGTGCTGCCGAGGAACTGTTCACGGGTCATATTTCCACTGGAGCCATAAACGATCTTGAACGTGCCACCAAGAGTGCCTACGGTATGGTGGCCTATGCTGGTATGAGCGAGAAGCTGCCCAACATCTGCTACTATAATAATAATGAGTATAACTTCCAGAAACCGTATTCAGAGACCACGGCCAAGGTGATGGATGAGGAAGTGCTGAAGATGATCAACGAACAGTACGAACGTGCCAAGCAGATTCTCACTGAGCATAAAGAGGGTCATAACCAATTGGCAGAGCTGCTGATTAGTCGGGAGGTAATCTACACAGAGGATGTGGAAAACATCTTCGGAAAGCGTCCTTGGGTGAGTCGTTCGTTGGAAATCATGCAGGCGAATGAGGAAAAGCAAGAGGATGGTACAGAGAAGCAAGAAGCAGAAAGCAAGAAGCAAGAGGATAGCTTAGGGGAGGAAGGAGGCGAAGCATGAAGAACCTGATTGTCAGAACCATTACAGGCGTGTTCTTCGTGGCCGCCATCGTGGTAAGCTTCATGCGCCCCGAAGCCATGTTCCTGCTCTTTGCCATTGTCACAGGACTTACCATCTGGGAGTTCTGCGGACTGGTGAACGACCGGATTGCAGGGGCTACCGTGAACCGTTTCATCAGTACGGTGGCCGGCGTGTACTTCTTCCTGGCCATGGCAGGCTACTGTAGCGGTCTGGTATCAGGAAGCGGTATTTTCATTCCCTACCTGCTCACCATCATCTATCTGTTCATCAGCGAGTTGTATCTCAAGCAGGCAAACCCCGTGAACGACTGGGCTTATACCATGCTGTCGCAGATGTATATCGCCCTACCCTTCTCGATGATCAACGTATTGGCATTCAATGGAAGTGCCGACGGAGCGATTCGTTTCAACACCATCCTTCCGCTGAGCGTGTTCATCTTCCTCTGGGTGAACGACACCGGTGCCTATTGCGTGGGATCGTTGTTAGGAAAGCATAAGCTCTTCCCCCGCATCAGTCCGGGTAAGAGCTGGGAAGGAAGCATCGGCGGTGCCGTCTTTGTAGTCATTGCCGCCTGCATCATCAACTGGTTCGACCAGCAGGGAGCCGATCCTGCACAGTCGTCACTGAACCCGCCCGTCCTCACACTCATCCAATGGATCGGTTTAGGACTGGTGGTTGTCATCTTCGGCACCTGGGGCGATCTGGTGGAGAGTCTGTTCAAGCGCACCATCAACATCAAGGACAGCGGTAATATCCTGCCCGGTCATGGTGGTATGCTCGACCGTTTCGACTCCTCTCTCATGGCCTTCCCCGCTGCTGTAGTCTATATCTACACGCTCACCATTATCTGTCAATAAGGCGCACTCGTTTGCGAATAATTATTACAAAGCACCTCTCCAGAATCGTTTGAAATCCATCAAGCGGTTCATTGGTTGCAAATACGCTCTCCTTTTCGCGTTTTTGCAACTTGTTGGCATTAAAGATGTTATACCCAACCTTGGTTTTTCGTCATCAAAAACAGTATAGTTTGGTGACGTTAAAAGCTTAGTTTGGTGTCGTTAAAAGGCTGGTTAGACTGCGTTATCAGCCTTTTTGCGTTGCAAAAGCAGTCGTTTTACAGTCCAATACCTATGGTTTTGCACGCCAATAACTATCATTTCAGCACCCAAAACCTATGCTTTTGTAGAACCTGAGTCAGATAACGGTCAGAAACAACCTGATTAGTCGTTGTTAATTTCCCTAGATTGCCCCGGAACGAAGTAGCAAATTTTGGCACTTTTTCCTGACAAAATCCATCACTAATCAGTATAAAGAACCATCGTAATTACGATTTCGCCAGCAGCGAAACCATCAGTTTCGCAGCATTGTCAGGTGCACAAGTATCCCCCAAAGCAGTCCGTATCTCTTCGTATCCCTGTAGCATCTGTTCCCGACCAGTCTGTCCTGGCAGGATCTTGCTCAGTTCCTCCCGGATATTCTTCACCGAGAACCGGTCGGCCAAAAGTTCCTGCACCACCTCTTTGTCGGCTATCAGGTTCACCAACGAGATATATTTGCATTTGATGATATGGTTAAAGGCGAACCGGATAAGACGAGGAACGGGTGTCTTATAGCACACCACCTGCGGTACGTTGAACAAGGCCGTTTCCAGAGTTGCCGTTCCGCTGGTTACGAGGGCAGCCGTGGAACGCGAAAGCAGATCGTATGTCTTGTTGTGAACAATCTCCACAGAAGCATCCTTGATAAATTCCTCGTAATAAGCATCCTCAATACCAGGAGCACCAGCCACCACACACTGATAATCAGGGAACGGCTTCACCGCCTCCAGCATCGCCGGCAGGTTATCCTTGATCTCCTGCTTTCTACTTCCCGCTAATAAGGCAATAATCGGCTTTTCTTGTACATGTTGGAAATCTCCTTCCTCCTTCCTCCATCCTCCTTCCTCGAGAAAAGACCGTACCTCATCCGCCGTGGGATTCCCTACGTAATGAATGGGGTAATGATGCTTCTGTTCAAAGAACGGCACCTCGAATGGCAGGATGGAGAACAGCTCATCGACATCGCGTTTGATGTTCTTGATGCGATATTCCTTCCATGCCCAGATTTTGGGAGAGATATAATAATAGATGGCCGGTCGGTTCTTCCTGTTCTTATGAAGATACTTGGCAATCTTAAGGTTAAAGCCGGGATAGTCGACAAGGATCACAGCATCGGGTTGCCACTGCATGATATCCTTCTTGCACAATGCCATATTCCTGAAAATGGTGCGCAGATGGAGCAATACTGGAACGAAGCCCATATAGGCCAGTTCCTTATAATGTTTCACGCGGGTGCCTCCCACGGCGGTCATCAAGTCACCGCCGAAGAAACGGAACTCCGCCTCCGGATCTTCTTTCTGCAACGACTTCATCAGATGCGAAGCATGAAGATCGCCGCTTGCCTCACCGACTATCAGGTAGTATTTCATGTAGTTGAGAGTTCAGAGTTCATAGTTCATAGTTGGAGTTTCCAACTATTCAGCATTTCTATCGCACTATAGGCAGTCACATCAATCTGGGTGGGCGTAATCGCCACATAGCCATGATTCAGTGCCCAGTTATCAGTATCCTCTGCTTCAGGCTCATCATTGGTGTAGGAACCCACCATCCAGAAATAGTCGTACCCACGAGGATGGTGGCACATCACACACTCATTGCCCCAAGTGCCATGAGCCATGCGGCACACCTTCACTCCTTTGAATTCAGGAACCAGCGGGAAGTTCACGTTCAGACATACGCCGAGGGGAAGACCTTCCTTCAACACCTTTTGTGTAATGGTTCTGATCAGCGGTCGTAAGGACTCGAAATCGGCCTCATCACGATAGTCGCAAAGAGAGAATGCCACACTGGGAATGTATTTCATACAGCCTTCCAAGGTTACTCCCATGGTTCCACTGTAATGGGTATTCACGGATGCATTGTCACCATGGTTGATACCACCGATGACCATATCGGGTTTGCGTTCCTGACAGAACTGGTTCAATGCCAGTTTCACGCAGTCTACGGGTGTTCCGTTGCACGACCACACCTCCACGCCTTCCCTTTTCCTGCGCAGTTTCAGTCGCAAAGGCGTGGTGGCCGAGAAAGCACAGGAATAACCTGAGCGCGCTGATTCCGGGGCGCACACCAGCAAATCGGCTATGTCTTTCAGCATATCCATCAGCTCGTTGATTCCCTTCGAGTGATAGCCATCATCATTCGAAATAAGTATTAACGGTCTATTATAATTCATAAAAAAACTTTGTTTAGGCGACAAAATTACGAAAAAAGGTTGGAAAATACCCGTTTCTCGCATAAAATATGTAACTTTGCACAGAATTTTGTTTGTCAGAACACCTCTTATGAGGTGCATACGACGTAAACATCACGAAGAAATGGGAAAGATTATAGCTTTAGCCAACCAAAAAGGAGGCGTAGGAAAGACCACCACGACCATCAACCTGGCCGCATCGTTGGCCACGTTGGAGAAGAATGTGCTGGTTATTGACGCAGACCCTCAGGCCAACGCTTCCAGTGGTCTTGGCGTAAATATCAAAGATATCGACTGCTCTCTTTACGAATGCATCATCGATCATGCCGATGTGCGAGATGCCATGTACACCACAGACATCGAAGGACTCGACATCATCCCCAGTCATATCGACCTGGTTGGTGCTGAGATAGAGATGCTGAATGTGGAACATCGTGAACAGGTGATCAAGAACCTGTTGGAACCGATCAAGGACGAATACGACTTCATCCTCATCGACTGCTCTCCGTCGCTGGGCTTGATTACTGTGAATGCGCTGACAGCAGCCGATTCGGTCATCATCCCCGTACAGTGTGAGTACTTCGCTCTGGAAGGAATCAGTAAGCTGCTGAACACCATCAAGATCATTAAGAGTAAGCTGAACCCCAAGCTGGAGATTGAAGGATTCCTGCTGACCATGTATGACAGTCGTCTCCGTCTGGCCAACCAGATTTACGACGAGGTGAAACGCCACTTCCAGGAACTGGTCTTCAAGACCGTTATCCAGCGAAACGTGAAGTTGTCGGAGAGTCCAAGTCATGGCTTGCCCGTTATTCTCTACGACGCAGATTCCACGGGAGCAAAGAACCACCTGTCGTTGGCCAAGGAGATTATCAACAAGAACAAACCGAAAGGTAAGAAGAGAGGATAGAAGATTAGAGAACGTTTTATAGTTCAAAGAAAATGGCAGTAAGAAAGAAATACAGTGCACTGGGGCGTGGTCTTGATGCCCTCATCTCAACAGAAGATGTGAAGACACAAGGCTCCTCCACCATCAACGAGATACCCATCGAACAGATCGAGGCTAACCCCAACCAGCCACGACGTGAGTTTGAAGAGACCGCGCTGAATGAGCTGGCACAAAGCATCAGCGAGATCGGTATCGTGGTTCCCATCACCTTACGACAGATGGGAGAGCATAAATACCAGATCATTGCCGGTGAACGCAGATGGCGTGCCTCGCAGATTGCCGGTCTTACCTCCCTACCCGCCTATATCCGTACCATTAAGGACGAGGAGGTGATGGAGATGGCGCTGGTTGAGAATATCCAGCGTGAGGACCTGAACGATATCGAGATCGCCCTGGCTTATGAACATCTGCTGGAAACCAGCGGTATGACACAGGAGAAGATGTCGAAGCGTGTGGGAAAGAGTCGCACGGCTGTGACCAACTACCTGCGTTTGCTGAAACTCCCAGCACAGGTACAGATGGCTTTGCAGAACAAGACCATCAGCATGGGACATGCCCGTGCCCTGCTCTCTCTGGAGAGTCCTGCTCAACAGATCAGGTTGTTCAAGGAAATCCAGAAGAACGGTTATTCCGTTCGTCAGGTAGAGGAACTGGTGAAGACTGCCAAGGATCACGACGAGGCTTCCTCTTCAAAGAAAGGCAATGCCGGGAAGAAAAGTCTGCCGGCAGAGTTCAACGTTCTGCAGAAACGGTTATCCGACTTCTTCAACACGAAGGTGGTGATGAGCTGCTCGGCAAAAGGAAGGGGAAAGATCAGCATTCCCTTCAGTAGTGAAGAGGAGTTGGAACGTATCATCAACATGTTTGACAAGTTGAAAGAGTGAGTATCATCAATACGATATACAAGAAATGGCTGGTTGTCATCTCATTGATCGTCATGTGCGTTCCTTGTGGTGCCGCAACAGGATTGCTGACAGACAGTGTGGAGGTTGACTCTACTGCGGAGATCCTGAAACAAGACTCCGCCATGATCAGCGAGATGATCATGAAGGACAGCAAGCAGAAAGTGAAACGCGACTGGAGTACATGGCGCCCGTCACCCAAACGGGCCATGTGGCTGGCTATTGTCGTTCCGGGTGCCGGACAGATCTATAACAGAAAGTACTGGAAGCTGCCCATCTTCTACGGAGGATTCCTCGGATGCTACTATGCCATGCGCTGGAACAACATGATGTATCGCGATTATTCGCAGGGGTATATCGACCTGAACGACGGGAACTTGGAGACGCAGAGCTACAACCAGTTCATGCACCTGGGAATGACCATCGACGAGTCTAAGCCGACCGATGTACAGCGGTTCTCTACGAAGTTCAAGAAGCGTAAGGACTACTACCGCCGATACCGCGATATGAGCGCCTTCATCCTGATTGGTGTCTATGCACTGTCAGTGATTGATGCCTATGTGGATGCTTCGCTGTCGGAGTTCGACATCTCTGAGGATCTGAGCATGAAAGTGTCGCCGACACTGATGCAAAACGGGGGCTATACGTTCAATCCCGTGAGGACCACCTCGCTGGGTGTTCACTGCTCTCTCACATTCTAACCATTATTCAACCTATTAAAACCCATATCATTCAAGAATGAAGAAAAAAATATTTATAGCTATAGCCGCGATGTTCTTAGGAGGACCATGCACCATGATGGCCCAGATTGAAGGAGATGAGATCACCGTGACAACAAAAGAAGGTGAAGCGGATGTCATTGAAGTACCGGAAGGTATGCTACTCGAGATTGACAGTCTGCTGAACCAATACAATTCCAAAACTTATCTGCAAGACAATGACTGCCACTATAGTGACGTCAACCCGGAATTTTCCGTGGAGACATACATCGAGCGACTGCAACGCATTCCCTCGGTGATGGAGATGCCATATAATGATGTGGTGAGGAAGTTTATCGACCGCTATGCGGTACGATTGCGGGCATCTGTGAGCTACATGCTCGGTGCGGCGAATTTCTACATGCCGATCTTCGAAGAGGCACTGGAGATGTATAACCTGCCCTTGGAGCTGAAATACCTGCCCGTCATTGAGTCAGCACTTAGTCCTACTGCCACCTCTCGTGTTGGTGCTGCCGGTTTGTGGCAGTTCATGCTTGCTACCGGTAAGCAGTATGGCTTGGAGGTGAACTCTTTGGTGGACGAGCGCCGCGATCCCATCAAATCGACCTATGCTGCAGCCCGCTATCTACGCGACCTCTATAAAATCTACGACGACTGGAACTTGGTGATTGCGGCCTATAATTACGGTCCGCAGAACATCAACAAGGCCATTCACCGTGCCGGAGGTGTGAAGGACTACTGGGCTATCTATAAGTATTTGCCCCGTGAGACACAAGGATATGTACCGGCATTCATTGCCGCTAACTATATCATGACCTATTACTGCGAGCATAACATCTGTCCGATGCGTACGCAGATTCCTGCTAAATCCGACACAATTGTTGTCAACAGGGATGTGCACTTCAAGCAGATTGCCGCTGTAACGGGTATTAGGATTGAAGAGCTTCGCTCCCTGAACCCGCAGTACCGCCGCGATATTGTCAATGGCAGTACCCAGCCTTCGGTGATTCGACTGCCGCAGACTTATGTCAACGCGTTCCTTGATCATGAGGATTCCATCTACAACTATGAGGCAGCTACCCTGCTGACCAAGCGCACAGTGGTGGAAGTGACTGCCGATGATGTGAAGGAAGACGTGGTGGCAAGAAGTCAGACGGTGGCACCCAGAACCAGTCAGGCTACCCGTGGCAGGACAAGAGCCGTTTCCCAGAGTCGTAACCGCAGGGGCGGAAAGGCTTCCTCAAGGGGAAGAAGTCAGAGTGTAACGGTGAAATCCGGACAGACCCTCTCACAGATTGCCAAGAAGAACAACACTACTGTTGAAAAGCTGAAGCGATTGAACGGCATCAAAGGAAACAACATCCGTGCAGGAAAGAAGCTCAAGGTGAAATAATAACATACACCTTAAAAATATAGGGACATGGAAGAGCACATCAACAAAGAAACCGCGAAGGAATTGTCGGAAGAACAAATGGTGGATGAAGCGTTCCAGCACCTGCTGGACAGTTACCGTACTTCACGACATCGAAAGAAGGTTGATATCATCACGAAAGCCTTCAACTTCGCCCGACAGGCGCATAAAGGCGTCCGCCGTCTTTCTGGTGAGCCTTATATCATGCATCCTATTGCCGTGGCACAGATTGCATGTTCCGAAATAGGACTCGGTTCCACCAGTATCTGCTCTGCCTTGCTTCATGATGTGGTGGAAGATACCGACTACACCGTTGAGGATATTGAGAATATCTTCGGTAAGAAGATTGCACAGATTGTTGACGGTCTGACCAAGATCAGCGGTGGTATCTTCGGTGAACAGGCTTCTGCCCAGGCAGAGAACTTCAAGAAGCTGCTGCTCACGATGAGTGACGATATCCGCGTGATCCTTATTAAGATATGCGACCGTCTTCATAACATGCGCACCCTTGACAGTCAGCCTGCCAACAAACAGTATAAGATTGCCGGTGAAACGCTCTATATCTATGCCCCGTTGGCCAACCGACTGGGATTGAACAAGGTGAAGACCGAACTGGAGAACCTGAGTTTCAAGTTCGAGCATCCTGAAGAATACAATGCCATTACGCAGAAACTGACCAGAACACAGGAGTCGCGTGACGAGTTGTTCGACAAGTTCACGGAGCCTATCCGACAGGCGCTCGACGACATGGGCGTGAAATATGAGATCAAAGCCCGCGTGAAGAGTCCTTATTCCATTTGGAATAAGATGCAGAACAAACACATCACCTTCGACGAAATCTATGATATCCTTGCTGTACGCATCATCTTCACTCCGAACAAACGAGAGGAGGAGATCAATGAGTGCTTCAATATCTATGTGGCCATCAGTAAGATATACAAGAGTCATCCCGACCGCTTGCGCGACTGGCTGAGTCATCCGAAGGCCAACGGCTATCAGGCCCTGCATGTCACACTGATGTCCCGGCAAGGTAGCTGGATTGAAGTACAGATCCGCTCCGACCGCATGGACGAGATTGCCGAGCAGGGCTTCGCTGCCCACTGGAAATACAAAGACGGTGTGGAGGAGGAATACACCGAAGACGAGGGTGAGCTGAACGACTGGCTACGCACCATCAAGGAGATTCTCGACGATCCGCAGCCTGATGCCATGGACTTCCTCGATGCCATCAAGCTGAACCTGTTCGCTTCGGAGATCTTCGTGTTCACGCCCAAAGGCGAGATCAAGACCATGCCCGCAGGGTGTACAGCACTCGACTTCGCCTTCCAGATACATACCTTCTTGGGCAGTCATTGTATCGGTGCGAAGGTGAACCACAAGCTTGTACCACTGAGTCATAAGCTGCAGAGCGGCGATCAGGTGGAGATCCTGACCAGTAACTCACAGCATGTACAGCCTTCTTGGGTGAACTTCGTGAGTACAGCGAAGGCGAAAGGAAAGATCCAGGCTATCTTACGACGAGACAACCGGGAGATCCAGAAGAAGGGTGAGCAGATGCTGGAGGAGTTCCTCAAGCGCCACGACATGGAAGTGACCACCTCGGTGCTCGACAAGTTATGTGAGTTCCATGACATCAGGAAGCCTGAGAACCTGCTCATGGCCATCGGTAAGAAGAACATCATCCTGAGCGAGAAGGATATCGACGAGCTGCACGGTAAGAAGAATGCCAATGAAGGAAAAGGATGGCGGCGCTATATCCCCTTCATCGGAAAAGAAAAGGCCAAGGCTTCCGCGGAACTTATTCAGAGCCAGGACTATTTCGTCGTACCCAAGGACTTCAACCGCAAGAAACCTGTCTATATCACAGAGAACAACATCACGCAGTTTGTCTTCCCCACCTGCTGTCATCCTATTCCTGGTGATGACGCACTGGGATTCATCGACGGTAAGAACCGCATAGAGATCCACAAGCGAAACTGTCCTGTTGCCAACAAACTGAAATCCAGTTATGGCAACCGTATCCTCGACGTGAAATGGGACATGCACAAACAGCTTTACTTCACAGCCACTGTCCAGATGCGCGGTATCGACCGCATCGGACTGTTGAATGAAGTAACACAGATTATCTCCCGTCAGCTGAACGTGAACATCCATAAGATCACGATTAGCTGCGAAGACGATATCTTCGAAGGGGAAATTGAACTACGCGTTCACGACCGCGATGATGTAAAGGTTATCATCGACGAACTGAAATCCGTGAGCGGACTACAGGAGATTCAGCAGATTATCTAATATAATTAGAGGTAGAGGTGATTACGTCAGATAATCCAGTTGCTTCTTCAAAGCTTTCAAGTCATCACGCACCTTCATCAGACTCTCCATGACACGGGTGTTGTTATCAACACCTTGCTTATTCTCACGTAGCATCTTGCGGGCAGCTGCCAACTTGAAGCCACGCACCTTCACAAGATTATACACCGCCTTGATGTTCTCAACATCCTTGTCGGTATATTGACGGATGTTGTTACCGGTTGTCTTGGGCCGGATCAAAGGAATCTCCTTCTCCCAGAAACGAAGGTTACTTTCAGAAACACCCACGATTTCCGCCACCTCTTTGATGGAGTAATACAATTTCAGGTTCTTGTCTGTATTCAGTGCCATAACGTCCGTAATGATTTGATTGCCGCAAAGATACAACATTTTCAACTAAAATGCAAGTGTTTTTCGTATTTAATTTGTAGCTTTCGCTTTGCCGAAGGTACTTTCGCTCGAAAAAGCAAAAGAAAAGCACTCTTTCCTTTTGCTTTTTGCTCGCTTATTTGTACCTTTGCACACAAATTTGAAATAAGAACAAATATGATGACAGCCAATGAGATTCGCGACTCGTTCAAGAAGTTCTTCGAGTCGAAAGCACATGCCATCGTGCCCTCTGCACCGATGGTGATCAAAGACGACCCTACCCTGATGTTCACCAATGCCGGTATGAACCAGTGGAAAGATATTATCTTAGGTACACGCGACCCGGAACCACGTCGTAGAGCCGACTCCCAGAAATGTCTCCGCGTTAGCGGTAAGCACAACGACCTGGAAGAGGTGGGTCACGACACCTACCACCACACCATGTTCGAGATGCTTGGCAACTGGAGCTTCGGTGACTATTTCAAGGAGGGTGCCATCGATATGGCATGGGAATACTTGGTTGATGTGCTGAAACTCAATCCGGAAGATCTGTATGTAACCGTATTTGAAGGTGACAAGGCAGAGAACCTGGAGCGTGATGACGAGGCTGCCGGTTACTGGCTGAAGCATGTGCCAGCCGACCATATCATCAACGGTAACAAGCACGATAACTTCTGGGAGATGGGTGACACGGGTCCTTGCGGTCCTTGTTCAGAAATCCATCTCGACAGTCGTACACCTGAAGAAAAGGCCAAGGTGCCCGGTCGTGAGCTGGTAAACCAGGACGATCCGCAGGTGATCGAGATCTGGAACCTGGTGTTCATGCAGTTCAACCGCAAGGCCGACGGTTCATTGGAGAAGCTCTCCATGAACGTGATCGATACCGGTATGGGCTTCGAACGACTGGTGCGCGCCATCCAGGGCAAGCACTCTAACTACGATACCGATGTGTTCCAGCCGATGATCAAAGAGATTGAACGTCTCTCTGGTCTGCAGTATACCGGAGCACAGACTGATACAGATGTGGCCATGCGTGTGATTGCCGACCATATCCGTGCCGTGAGCTTCTCCATTGCCGACGGTCAGCTGCCCGGTAATGCCAAGGCAGGCTACGTTATCCGTCGTATTCTGCGCCGTGCCGTTCGCTATGCCTATACCTTCCTCGACCAGAAGGATGCGTTCCTGTTCAAGCTCGTTCCCACACTGGTACATGAGATGGGCGAGGCCTATTCGGAGTTGAAGGCTCAGCAACAGCTGATCACCCGTGTCATCAAGGAAGAGGAAGACTCCTTCTTGCGTACCCTCGACCGTGGTATCAACCTGTTGAATGGGGCCATGGATGAACTGAAGGCACATCAACAGACTGTCCTCAGCGGCTCTGATGCCTTCCGTTTGTTCGACACCTATGGTTTCCCGCTCGACCTTACCGAACTGATTTGTCGTGAGAACGGTCTTACCGTAGATGAGGAGCAGTTCAATGTGGAGATGCAGAAACAGAAAGAACGTGCCCGTAATGCCGCTCAGGTGGAGAATGGCGACTGGATTGAGCTGAAGCAAGGTGAGCAGCAGTTCGTGGGTTACGACTATAACGAATATGAATGTCATATCCTGCGTTACCGTCAGGTAACGCAGAAGAAGAACACCTACTATGAATTGGTACTCGACAACACCCCGTTCTATGGCGAGATGGGTGGTCAGGTAGGTGATCAGGGTGTGCTCGTTAGTGAGCATGAGACCGTAGAGATTATCGACACCAAACGCGAGAACAACCAGAGTATTCATATTGTCAAGAAGCTGCCCGAACATCCTGAGGCCGACTTCATGGCATGTGTTGATACAGACAAACGCGAGGCTTGTGCCGCTAACCATACTGCAACCCACCTGCTCGACTATGCCTTGAAGCAGGTTCTGGGCGATCATGTAGAGCAGAAGGGTTCGTTTGTCTCTCCTGATACGCTGCGTTTCGACTTCTCCCATTTCCAGAAGGTTACCGACGAGGAGATCCGTGAGGTGGAACGATTGGTGAACGACATGATCCGTCAGGACATCTGTCTGGAGGAATTCCGTGAAACACCTATAGAGGAAGCCAAGAAGTTAGGCGCTATCGCCCTGTTCGGTGAGAAATATGGCGATAAGGTACGAGTAGTGAAATTCGGTCCGAGTGTGGAGTTCTGCGGTGGTATCCATGCCCACAGCACGGGTCATATAGGTATGTTCAAGATTGTCAGCGAAGCCAGTGTGGCAGCAGGCATCCGTCGTATCGAAGCCAAGACAGGTAAGGAATGTGAGGAACTGCTGTACAATCTGGAAGATGCCATCAAGGCCATCAGGTCGCTGTTCAATAATTCCAAGGATCTGCAAGGCGCCATTGAGAAATACATCAATGAGCACGATGCGATGAAGAAGCAGATGGAGCAGTTCCATGCAGAGGCCGTTGAGCACATGAAAGAGAATATGCTCTCAAAGGGTCGCGAGATCAATGGTGTGAAAGTGTTCTCAGCCGTACTCCCCATCAAACCGGAAGCTGCCAAGGATCTGGTATTCAAGATTCGTGCTGCAGAGCCGGAGCATTCACTCTGCGTAGTAGGATCAGTCTTCGACAACCGTCCTATGCTGAATGTCAGCATCAGTGACGACCTGGTGAAAGACCATGGTTTCAATGCAGGACAACTGGTTCGTGAAGCTGCCAAGCTGATGCAAGGCGGCGGTGGCGGTCAGCCTCACTTCGCCTCAGCAGGTGGAAAGAATCCTGACGGCATCAGTGCTGCAGTTGATAAAGTGATTGAGTTGGCGGGAGTATAAGCAAGAAGCAAGAGGATAGCTTAGAGAAGCAAGAAGCAGGAAGCAAGAAGCAAGAGAATACTACTGAGGTTTAGGCTCTATATCATAGTGCATTTCTCTTGCTTCTTGCTTCCTGCTTCTTGCTTCTTATTCCCTGCTTCTTGCTTCCTTTTTTATTGATCCGATATCGCCTGCATGATCTTAGCCTCCAGCTCCTCACAGAGCTCAGGATTATCTTGCAGGAGTTTTTTCACGGCATCACGTCCCTGAGCCAGTCTGCTGTCACCATAGGAGAACCAGCTGCCGCTCTTCTGGATGATACCGTATTCCACACCAAGATCGACAATCTCACCCACCTTGGAGATACCCTCGCCGAAGGTGATTTCGAATTCGCATTTGCGGAAGGGCGGTGCCACCTTGTTCTTCACCACCTTTACGCGCACCTGGTTACCGATTACCTCGTCACCATCCTTGATGCTTGTTACGCGACGGATATCCAGACGAACAGATGCGTAGAACTTCAGGGCATTACCGCCAGTGGTAGTCTCAGGATTACCGAACATCACACCGATCTTCTCACGCAACTGGTTGATGAAGATACAGGTGGTATTGGTCTTAGAGATGGTAGAAGTGAGTTTACGCAATGCCTGACTCATCAGTCGGGCCTGCAAGCCCACCACGTTATCACCCATCTCTCCCTCAATCTCCTTTTTCGGTGTAAGGGCTGCCACGGAGTCGATCACCAGGATATCAATAGCTGAGGAACTGATCAGCTGGTCGGCAATCTGCAGAGCTTGTTCTCCATTGTCGGGCTGAGATATCCACAGGTTATCGATATCCACACCCAGTTTCTCTGCATAGAACCGGTCGAAGGCATGCTCTGCGTCGATGAATGCCGCAATACCTCCCGCCTTCTGTGCCTCAGCAATAGCATGAATAGCCAGGGTTGTCTTACCTGACGACTCAGGACCGTAGATCTCGATGATCCTTCCCTTGGGATAACCTCCCACGCCCAACGCAGCATTCAGTCCGATACTGCCTGAGGGGATGACCTCCACGTTCTCCACATGTTCATCGCCCAGTTTCATGATACTGCCTTTACCGAAGTCCTTCTCTATCTTCGACATGGCCGCCTGTAGCGCCTTCAGCTTCTCGCTTTGCGAGTTTGTAGCCTCGCTTGGTTTTTCTTTTGCCATTGTTGTTTTTTTAGAGGTGATAAAGGAAGCAAGAAGCAAGATGCAAGAAGCAAGAGATTACTTCTGCTTACCACCACCATATTAATATACTATAATTAATCAAACTTTATTGCTTTTTCATTCAAAGCATTTCGTAAACCTATGAGCATTCGAGCTATTCCTTTTATGTTCTGCTCCTGCTTTTTTAATATCTCTGAAGATATATAATTCAAACTTTCAGCAATTTCCAATTGGCACATCACCTCTGATAAAGACCCGTATGAGATCTCCAAGAAATGGATTCTCTCTTTTACAGAAAAGCGTCCCATACCTTCAGCGATATTCGAAGGAACAGAGATAACAGCTCTTTGTAACTGATTTGTCAAAGCCGTTCTCTCTTTGGCAGGGAAACAATCCATCAATAAATACACATCCTTTACTAACTGCTGCGATAAATGATAGACCTTCAGCTTTCTATAATAAAAATCATCCATTATTCCTAATCTCAAATGTAATCTCTTGCCTCTTGCTTCTTGTTTCCTGCCTCTACAATTCGATGTCAACATCGAATTGTTCATGCCACGGCAGTCCTTGCTTGTTGAGCTGCTCCAGGAATGGATCGGGATCGAACTCTTCTACGTTATACACACCCGGCTTCTTCCAGATGCCCTTGCAGAACATCATGGCACCAATCATGGCTGGAACACCGGTGGTGTAAGAAACGCCCTGCATGCCTGTCTCCTCATAGGCGGCACGGTGCGAGCAGTTATTATATATATAATAGGTGTGCTCCTTACCGTCTTTGCCGATACCGCGGATGCGACAGCCGATGCTGGTCTCGCCTTCGTAGTTCTCACCAAGATCCTGCGGATTGGGCAGTACGGCCTTCAGGAACTGCAGGGGAACGATCTTCACCTTTGCTGTGCCTGTACCATCAGCCAACGGAGCCTCATACACCACCTCGTCGATACGACTCATACCGATGTTCTGTATCACCTCCAAGTGCTTCAGGTACTGCTGTCCGAAAGTCATCCAGAAGCGAGCCCGCTTGATGGTGGGGAAGTTGATGACCAATGACTCGATCTCCTCATGGTGCAACAGATAGCTGTCACGCGGTCCGATACCAGGATAGGTCAGGTCCTTATGGATCTCCAGCGGCTCTGTTTCCACCCACTGTCCGTTCTCCCAGTAGAGACCTTTCTGCGTAATCTCGCGGATATTGATCTCCGGGTTGAAGTTCGTGGCGAAAGCCTTATGATGATCACCGGCATTGCAGTCAACAATGTCCAGATACTGTATCTCATCAAAATGATGCTTGGCAGCGTAGGCCGTAAAGATGCTCGTCACACCCGGATCGAAGCCACAGCCCAGGATGGCGGTCAGACCGGCCTTCTCGAAACGCTCCCTATAAGCCCACTGCCATGAGTACTCAAAGTGCGCCTCATCCTTGGGTTCGTAGTTGGCCGTGTCGAGGTAGTTGCATCCGCAGGCCAGACAAGCATCCATGATGGTCAGATCCTGATACGGCAGGGCCAGGTTAATCACCAGTTCAGGCTTATAGTCGCTGAACAAGGCTTTCAGCTGCTCCACATCATCAGCATCTACCTGTGCTGTCTTGATATCCATCTGATAACCTTTCGCATGGATCGCCTCCACCAGTTGGTCGCATTTTGCCTTACGCCTACTGGCAATCATGAACTCTGTAAACACATCAGCATTCTGCACGATCTTGAATGCCGCAACTGTTGCTACGCCTCCGGCGCCAATCATCAATACTCTGCTCATTGATACGCTATAGATTTAAGTGAATAATTACGATCATTGCATTGTTTCTGCAAAGATACGATTAAATAGGTTAAAAACCAAAAGAAAAGTATGATTTCTTTTTAAATCTTTCTTATTATCCCTCTTTTTCTTTGGCGCAAAGAAAAGAGGCAAAAGAAACATCCACCCTAACCAAACCTTCCCCTATATGGGAAGGCTTAACCGCTCCTACTCGTCGCTCGTTCATTAAGGTAAGCTCGCCCCATCAAAGGGGCGGCTTGTGTTTCTTTTCGGCTTACGCAAGGTCGTTGGCGCCAATCACCATAGCCCATCAAGTCAATCAAGCCCATTCAGCCCATCAATTTATCGTAATAACGTAAATCCGTAATCTCGTAATCTCAGTGGTATTCTCACTCCACACTCCACACTCCACAAATCACATCTCGCGCCACCGTACCTCCGCGCCTCCGGTCCCCCCTTCCTCTTGGGGAGGGGGCTAGGGGGTGAGGCTCCTATACTTCTTCCCCTCTGATTCCCAGCGCCTGCATCAGCGAGTAGCCCAGAATTTCCTGACGGAAGTTGCCACCTGGCATGGGTTGCATGGCGAACACGGTGATGTGCTTGTCGTCGTTGACGGATTTCAGATGGTGGCGAACCTGATCATACACCCCTCCTTCCTCGGCGTTAGGTACCACCATGATGCGCTTCACCTCCTTCTGGTCAGCCATCAGATCGATGGTGTCCAACAACAAACTGGTCTTGTTGGTTATGTCTTCCACGGGTACCGCATGAATCACAAACTCCCCCAGTCCACTGCGGAACGCCTTTTCGTTGAGTTCCTTTTCGTAGTCGGCCGGTGTAAAATTCCGCAGTCTGTCCACCTCTTTCTCGTGGATCAACACCACCGTCGTCTCCTGCGGTTCCTCACTTTCGCGCACGCCACCATCAAGGGCGATACATTCCACCCACCGTGCCAGATCGGCCTGTGGAATCCTTCGCTCAAGCATCCGCTCGAAGTTCACAATCAGGTTAAATGCCACACGGTCTATATAGTCGGCATCAACAATAATCACATGTTTGTTCATCATTATATTCTTCGTATTCATTGCAAAAGTACAAAATAATCCTGTATTATTGACAGTATAACGGGATTATTATCTCTTTCCCCTTGTTTTTCAATAGTAAAAAAGAATGCGGGCTTTTCAGCCCGCACTCCTATTGTGGTACCTTACAGGGATTATTTCATCCTTACCTTTTTGTCCTTTGTGACAACGACGCCCTTGTAGTTGCTGCCTACACGCTGACCGCTGAGGTTATAGAGCGGTGTGGCCTCATCAATGGTGTTGTCGATGGGGGCAATGTCTGTGGAGATGCCGTCTTCACTTCCCATATACAACTTCCAAGATCCACTATCATACTGGTATGTCGCCCAGTTCTTTGCCATGGCAGCTGACACCTGGCTCTGAGTAATGACGTTATACTCACTGCTCGAAGCAGGATAGATTACTTTCAGCTCACCACTTACAGATTGGCTCATTCGGTCGGGAAGCTTACTTACGATATCGTTCATGTTGGCTATTCTATTACTATTGCACGTAACAGACTGTAGATTGGGAAGACTACTTGATAAACTGAGTGCTGTAATACTGTTATCACTACAATTCAGCGTTTGTAACGATGCCTGGTTAAGTAGATTTAAGTTACCGCTAATCTGATTACCATGACAATCAAGAGTCACCAAATTCGGATTATACGAGACATCAAGACTGCTCAGCTGATTGCCATAGCATTTCAATGTTGACAGATTAGAACAATCCATCAAGTCGATAGATTTCAGTTGATTATTGAAGCAACTCAGTGTTTCCAATGCGGTACAACCATCTATTAGAAGATAGTCTTCACTCAGCGCATTATTAGGGCAGCTGAGAGTCTTGAGTTTGGTGTTATAGCTACAAGATAATGCAGTCAACGACCCTAACCCTGTAATAGAAAGAGAGGTGAATTGGTTATTATCGCAAACTATTTGGTTAAGACTGCTACATCCTGTTACCGTCAGGCTTGTCAAGGCATTGTTGGAACAATCCAGCAAGTACAACACTGTATTATTGCTACAATTGAGTGTTGCAAGTTTTGTGAAACCTTTAATCGTGAGATCCTCGAATTTGTTGGATTTACAGTTGATGGATTTTAGCGCATTACATCCAGAGATGCCCATAGATGTTAGCTTATTACTGTAGCAACTCAATGTCTCTAACTTGCTACAATTGTTGCAACTTAATGATGTCAGAGCACAGTTGTAACAATTCAATGTTGTGAGCAAACTATTGTTCGAACAGTTGAGGGTGGCAAGTGAGGTATTGTTATAACAGTTAAGAGTGGCAAGTTTTGACATCCCTTTTATCGTAAGTGTAGTGAATTTGTTATTCGAACAGTCGATATTGGTAAGCGCCGAGCATCCACTCACATTCAGAGAGGTAAGGGAATTGCTCGAACAAGTAAGTGATGTGAGTTTAGTGCTGTTACTGCAATTCAGGGTAGTGAGAGCAGAACAGTTTGTTATCGTAAGACTTGTAAACTCGTTCGAACCTCCACAGGTAAGTGACTTGATTTTACTACTCTCGGGAATTGTCAAAGATGGCAATTTGTTGTTCGAGCAGTCGAGTGTTGTTACATTATTAGGATAAAGAAGATCATTAATTTGGTTATTAGAGCAATCGAGGCTGGTCAACGCTTCATTGGTATTATTATTCAAAAACACGTATGTAAGTTTATTGTTACTGCAATTTAATGTTTTCAATGCTCTTAGGTATTGGATTCCATCTCCTATAACTGTGATGTTTCGGCCACTGATGTCCAATTGGGTACGATTATCCACATCGCTCTTAGTCATATATTTCTTGGTATAAAGTTGCTGCATATACGACAAGAAGTTTTGGTCAGAGAAAAGTGAGTGAACCAACAGTACCTCCCAACGGGTGCTCACAACAATATTCTGATTATAGATTGGAGATCCATTATAATACACCGACTGAGGACTGCTACTTTCAGTATCAACAGTTGCCTCAAAAGGCTGAAGAATAACTGGGAATCCACCTTTGAAGTTAAGCCAATAAGTTGAACCGAACCTTTTGATAAAATCCTCTTCTTCCTTATTGCTAACATTATCAATACGAACATTATTGACATTAGGACATGAACTGTTACCTGTTGATTTGAGTGTTATTTCGATATCTGAATAGTCTTTAAATTCACAATTCAAGTCAACAAGGTCTCCTTTTTTCCCATGGATTGTTGCACCTATCCCATCGGAAAAATGAACAGAACTCTGAATCCTATTATTATTTAAGTTTCCTTCGATGGCGCAATCATTAGTGGATTTTACAGTCAGATTCCCAGGTCCTTTAATACTCAAATCTGCATTCTTCAGATAAATACCTTCATAGTTCACACTTGATAGGGTCGTAGTTCCAGAAACCACTTCAAGTGTTCCATTTGTCTCGAAACGCACGGCTGAAGCACTTTCCGAACTGAGATTATTGGTTCCCACGAACTTTACAATCAGTCCCGAACAACTCAGGTTTTCAATAGCGCGGTTATCTCCACCAGTACGACTGATGGTACAATTAGTCAACGTAAGCGTATTCGTGCTTTCTACATACTTTGCGGTGCCAGAATCGAAAACGCCACTAACATGTGGAATGTTGTTACAGTTATCGCTCGTTACCATTTTACCTGCCACTTTGAAGCCGTAGTCTTTGGCCAGCACATTCAAAGTTCCCATAAAAATGAGGCAGAGAGTCAACAATATGGACTTGTTTGCCTTGTACATAGTTTGAGTGTTCATCCCTTTCATGATTGTTTTTGTTAATAGGTTATGATTATGCTGCAAAGATACAAAAAAAAGAGCAACGATTGTTGCTCGCCAGTGAAAAAATAGTTAATTAGTATAGAATAACTTCTTTCCCTTAAAACAACCCAAAGATACTGAGCTGCTCGAAGAGCTCCGGGATGAAGACGTATTTACGATTGGTCATACCCATCCTGACCATGATCAGGTTCTTGTAGGGGTTGACGTACAACACCTGTGCATTTATGCCCAAAGCGTAATAGCCAGGATATGGGGGCTTTCCGGAGCCTGTACTTTTCAGGTTATACCAGTTGAAATGATAGCAATCGTTATCAGTGCTGTATGCTCTTCATGTCCATCGCCTCCACGAAAGTGATATCCTTACAGTTTGGCGGTTGGGTGTAGAAATGCAGGGTATCAATCCATGAAGCCCGCTGTTTGGCAACAGGAAAGTGGAACGACTGTTCACCCTTGGTAATCGTGTCATGAACATGTTTCTTAAAGCTGTAGATACCAGGACCATCTTTGCCGTCAGTCATATATCCTCTGACTACCGAGCAGGCAGTCATCAACATACATAGGAAGCCCCATGCCAGCATCTGCTGCACCTTCTTCCACACCAACACGCGCTTTTTCATATGATCTGTCGTTTTGCAGTTATACCCCATCATGGGTATCCTCTATTACTAACGTAATAAATCTTTTTTTATTATATGCCACAGGACTTGAGATAGTCGGGAAAGTTGCGAAAAGATATAAAAAAATGACGGAAAAGCGTATCGGTATCAAGAAAAAACATTACCTTTGCATTATCGTTTAACTCTAAAAAGAACAAACGTATGAAAAAGAATGTATTAAGACTTATGACGATGGTTGCCCTGTTGTTCTGTATGAGCATCAATGCACAGGCACAGGCTGTTATCGGAACCGCTGGCGATCCCGCTATGGAAGCTCAGCAGGCAAAGGCCATGCAGAAGGCCGCTAAGGAACAGGACAAGGCGCTGAAGGCTCAGGCCAAGGCTGATAAGGAAGCTGCAAAGGCTGCTAAGGAAGCAAAGAAGGCTGAGAAGAAAGCCGAAAAGCAACGTAAGGAGGCTGAGAAGCGTCAGAAAGCTATTGAGAAGGCTGAAAAGGCCAAGAAAGATGCCGAGAAGGCTGTAAAGAATGCTGAGAAGGCTTCACAGAAGGCTCTTGAAGCACAGGATGGCGATCCGATGAAGGCCGCCAAGGCTCAGGAAAAAGCCGCCAAGGCACAGCAGAAAGCCTTGAAGGCACAAGAAAGGGCTGAGAAGCTGGCTAAGAAACTATAATGACCACACTGACTATCTGTATTATTATTGCTTTCGTGATTGGCTATGCGTGTATAGCCACCGAGAGTATCTTGGAGATCAACAAGGCTGCTATCGCCTTGCTGATGTGTGTGGTGTGCTGGACCTTGTTCATGATGTCGCCTGAGTCGTATATATCAGGCGACAATGTGCTTGCACAGGTAAGTGAGAAGATCCAGATGAGTTTAGGTGATACTGCCTCCACCCTGTTCTTCCTGATGGGTGCTATGACCATCGTGGAGATTGTCGACTCTAATGGTGGTTTCAACTTCGTACGAGACACCATCAAGACACGCTCCAAGAGGAAACTGATGTGGCGTATTGCCTTCATGACCTTCTTCCTGTCGGCTATCCTCGACAACCTCACCACTTCGATTGTGATGATCATGGTGTTGAGGAAACTGGTACAGGAGCGTAAGGAACGGTTGATCTATGCTGCCCTGGTAGTGATTTCCGCCAACTCGGGTGGTGCTTTCTCGCCCATCGGCGACGTTACCACCATCATGTTGTGGATTAAAGGTGTGATCACCACGCAAGGTGTCATCACCGAGATCTTCATCCCGTCGCTCGTATCCATGCTGATTCCTGCCTTTATCCTGCAGTACCAGCTGGAAGGGAAGTTCGACAAGGAACAGAACCTGCCGAAAGCCCAGGTGAGTGCCTTTACGCATAGACAGCGCGACATTATCTTCTGGTTAGGCGTAGGCGGTCTGTGCTTTGTGCCTATCTTCCGTTCACTCACCAACCTGCCACCTTTCATGGGAATCCTGCTGGTGCTGGGTGTGCTGTGGACTACCACAGAGTTCTTCCACCGCGGTGTTCATCGTGATGGTGAAGAAGATACCATGGCCAAGCGTGTCACTGAACTGCTGTCGCGTATCGACCTGTCAACCATCATGTTCTTCCTCGGTATCCTGATGGCCGTGAGCTGTCTGGAACATGTGGGCGTACTTCACGCGTTGGGCAGCTGGCTTGATGGCGTAAGCAACGGTAACCACTATCTGGTAACGGGTATCATCGGTGTTCTCTCAAGTATCGTAGATAACGTACCGCTGGTGGCTGGTGCCATGGGTATGTATCCCGTTGCTCCCATGGGTGATATGGCCGTTGACGGTATCTTCTGGCAGTTGCTGGCCTACTGTGCCGGAGTGGGTGGCTCGATGTTGATCATCGGTAGCGCCGCTGGCGTGGTAGTCATGGGCCTCGAGAAGATCACCTTCGGCTGGTACATGAAAAAGATCACCTGGATAGCCTTTGCAGGCTATCTCGCCGGTATGTTCACCTATTGGGTGGAGAAACTCATTTTCTAAAGAGTGAGAAGTTCACGCTTCCGTAGCTACGATGCTCTGCAAAGTGCGGATGCTGTGAGAAATCATAATTCTTACCATGCTCAAGGACGAATACACCATCGTCTTTGAGCATGTTTTTTTCGAAGATCATGTCGGGAATGTCTGCCAACTCTTTGAGGGCATAGGGCGGATCGGCGAAGATGAAGTCGAACTGCTGTCGACAACTCTTCACAAAGCGGAACACATCCCCACGAATAGCGATACACTGATCAGTATCCAGCTTCTTCAAGCACTGCTTGATGAACGCATGATGATCACGGTCGGCCTCCACACTGATTACCTGACTGCAGCCCCTTGACAGCAGTTCCAACGAGATACTGCCCGTGCCAGAGAACAGATCCAGCGCTACGGCATCTTCAAAATCCAGATAGCCGTTCAGCACATTGAAGATGTTCTCCTTGGCAAAATCCGTGGTTGGCCGCGCCTTGAACGAGCGTGGCACCTCGAAATGTCTTCCCTTATACTTCCCAGTAATAATTCTCATCTTTATAATACTTCCCCTCCTCATGGAGGGGGTAGGGGTGGCCTATCTTCCTTTCACTAACAGTGTCATCAAGTCGTATGGCATTCCCTTGATAGCTGCCACAGGAGCGCGGTTGAAGTCTGCAGTAGGATTGATGACGTAGGCGTTCTGCACAAACCGTCTGATCTCACTGAGGAAGGTCTCCTTATCAGGAAGATTACCCGCCAGATGCAACTCATCCTTACGCTGGTCTAATCCCAATTGCTGCCATACGGAGAGAAGGAAGAACACCGAATCGCGGGCACTCGTCACCTCATAGCTGTTGCAGAAGTGGAAACGACTCTGCTGGAACGAGAACACCTCCAAGCGTTTATCATGGAAATAGCCATACAGCTTCCTGCGCACTCCCGTAAAGCTACGACGATACAGGTGGTTCCATACAGGCTGGGCAACAGGCATAAACCGCACATCCGAGAAATGATCGTCGAGCACCAATTTGAGGTCTTTGTTGATGGCATAGAGAGCTACGGCATTAAGGGTAGGCAATACCGAAGCAAGCACCGTATCATTAGCATGACCGGTAATGGCATGATGATAATAGGTACTGATTCGTTCCTGATCCTGCTCGTAATAATCCTCCAAGGGTATGATGACCACTGGTGTGTCGAGCATCACCTGAGCCCGCGACCACTCTTCGGTCAGCTGCTCCTCGGTCTTGAAAGCCTCACGCAGGTTGGCAGCGATGCTCACACCGCTTCTCACAGTATAAGGCATATAGACTACCTGATTCTCTGATTCCTCATCAGGAAGGGCGAAGGCAAGGGATACCTGACCGATTCGTATCGTAAGACGGGGACGCCTGCCATGACTGTTTACGCTGTTCATCATCAATCTCGTCTGTTTTGTCTGCGAAGATACGGAAATCTTTTTATTCTTGCAAATTTTCAATTTTCAATTTTCAATTTTCAATTAAAATCCTTACCATTGGCTTCGCCGAAGGTACTCACGTTCGGAAAAACCAAAATATATTTGGTTTTTCGCTCACTAAATCGTACCTTTGTAACGATGATCACAGAAGCATTGTCTCTCCGCATTCGTCAGACCTTCCGTCTGGAGCCTACCCGCGAGCAATCGCAGGCCATCGAGACCTTCTGCCGTTTCATTACTAGCAGGGAACCTCATACAACGATGATGATGCGGGGCTGTGCTGGAACAGGAAAGACGTCCCTGGCTGGTGCCTTTGTACGAACCTTATTGCAACTCCAACAGAAGGTGGTGCTGTTGGCACCGACGGGAAGGGCCGCGAAGGTGTTCTCGCAGAACAGCGGATATCCTGCATTCACCATTCATCGTAAGATCTACCGTCAGAAAACACTCACCGATTTACAGTCGGGATTCAGTCTGAACGACAATATGCACACCGATACGCTGTTCCTCGTGGACGAAGCCTCGATGATTGCCAACGGCGGTCCTGCTGGCGGGGAGGCGTTCTTCGGTAGCGGGTATCTGTTAGACGACCTGATTCAATATGTGTATAGCGGCAGGAACTGTAGGTTGATGCTCATTGGCGACAAGGCCCAGCTGCCTCCTGTAGGTGAGGAGGAATCGCCGGCACTGACGAAAGGTATGCTGGAGGAATACGGATTGCAAGTAGAGGTATGCGACCTCAACGAGGTGCTCCGCCAAAGTCAGGAGAGTGGTATCCTGTTCAATGCAACGATGATCAGACAGATGATCAATGCCCCGCAGCTACCCCGCATCCACTTCCATGCCTTCGCCGATATCCAGATGGTTCCGGGCAACGAACTCGTGGAACAGCTCAACAGTTCTTATTCCAAGGTGGGAATCGATGAGACCATGGTGATTACCCGAAGTAACAAACGGGCAAACATCTACAACGAAGGAATCAGGAGAACCATTCTCGACCGTGAGGAGGAGCTGAACACCAACGACCTGCTCATGGTGGTGAAGAACAACTACTATTGGGTGAAACCTGGAAAGGAGGAAGACGACGCACAGGAGCTGAGCTTCATCGCCAACGGCGATAGGGTGAAGGTGTTGAAGGTGCGCAACGTGCGGGAGCTCTATCAGTTCCGCTTTGCAGATGTGCTCCTGCAGTTTCCCGACTACCATGATTTCGAACTGCAGACAACGGTCATCCTGGACAGTCTGACCACCGAGGCACCTGCCCTCACACCCGAGCAGAACGAACTGCTGTTCCAAGAGGTGATGGTCGATTACGCTGATATACCCTATAAGCGCGACCGTATCAAGAAGATCAAGGAGGATCCGTACTACAATGCCTTACAGATCAAATACGCCTATGCAGTGACCTGTCATAAGGCACAGGGTGGACAGTGGGCACATGTCTATCTCGACCAGGGGTATATGACGGATGATATGCTCTCGCCTGATTATATCCATTGGCTCTACACCGCCTTTACCCGCGCCACCGAGAAGCTGTTCCTCGTGAACTGGCCCACCTCTCAAATCGCCAAATAGTTCAAAGTTCAAAGATATATGATCGAATCACTACTCTTCCTCGTCGGCCTCCTCATCGGAGCCATCGTCCTGTTCTTCATCGGACAGCGCAAAGCAGCGCCTATCATCAACGAGAAAAACAAGCTGGCCATGGGACTGGCTGCTAAAACCAGCGAACTGTCCATGCTCAACCAGCAATACACCGACACCAAGAACCTGCATGAAAAGCAGGTGTCGGAGATGAAAGACCGTCATGAGCAACAGATGACCGAGATCAAGGATCGTCATGAACGACAGATTGCAGAGATCAAGGACCAGCATGAGCAGTTCGTCCGTAATATGCAGAAGCAGACGGAAGAAGACCGCAAGCGGACTGACGAGCAGTTCAACCAGCGTCTGGCGCTGGTGCAGGAGCAGTTGAAGACCGCCACGGAACAGCTGCTGCGGAAACGGTCGGAGGAGCTGGACAAGACGAACCAGTCGCAGATGGGTGCCATCATCGCCCCATTGCGTGCCGTGATGGATGAGATGAAGAAGTCGATGGACGACAATAAGGAGTCGTTCACCCGTAACACCTCTGCCCTCAGCGAACAACTCAAGAACATGCTCCAGGCCACCTCTTCCTTGGGAGCAGAGGCCGAGAAGTTGTCAAGGGCCCTCCAAACCGGTCCTAAGGTGCAGGGCGACTTCGGTGAGATGAAGCTCAACGACCTGTTGGATAAGTTCGGGTTCACCAAAGGATTGGAATACGATGTGCAGTATGTGATGCGGGATGCAAAGGGGAAGGTAATACGCAACGATGATACGAACGACGGTATGCGCCCTGATGTGGTGCTGCACTACCCTGACAAGAAAGATGTCATCATTGATGCGAAGGCGTCGCTCACTGCCTTCATCGGCTATGTGAATGCCCATACGGATGAAGAGAGGAAAGCCTTCCTGGAGGAACACTGCCGAAGCGTGCGCAAACATGTGAATGAGTTGGCCGACAAGCAGTATAACAGGTATTCGATGGAAGGAAGGGAGACGCTCGACTTTGTCATCATGTTCGTTCCTCAGGAGGCGGCTATGCAGTTAGCGGTGTCGGCCGATACGAACCTGTGGAGCTACGCCTTCGACAAGAAGGTGTTCATCACTGGAGAGCAGAACCTGTTCGCTGTACTGCGCATGCTACAGATCACCTGGACACAGCAACGTCAGGAAGAGAACCAGGAAAAGGTGTACGGATTGGCCAATACCTTGCTCGACCGTGTAGGCGACTTCATGGAACGTTTCGACGAGATGGGAGATAAGATACAGAAAGTGCAGAATGCATACGAACATGCTGAACTGAAACTGAAAGGAAACCAGAGTCTGCTTGTCCCTGCCCGCAAACTCGTTGAGATGGGAGCCAAAGAGAATCCGAAACACCCGCTGCCAACTCAAGTGACAAGTGATAAGTTATAACAGTGGCGACAGCAGCCGAACCACCGACTCCCACAGACGCTTGAGGAAAGGACGGTGATCCAGGTTCTCCACATCATCAAGAAGAACACTGTCCTTCACATCGTTCATATACACCTCCTTCATCCGCAGCGCCATGTCACGGTCGTAGATAAACGCGTTACCCTCGAAATTGTTCTCGAAACTGCGGAAATCCACGTTGGATGAGCCCACCGTGCACATCGAATCGTCGCTCACCAACAGCTTGGAGTGGTTGAAACCCTTTTGGTACAGATAGATCTTCACACCGGCACTCACCACCTCATGCACATAGCTCCTGCTCGCCCACTCCACCAGTTTCGCATCAGTCTTGTAAGGAATCATCACCCTGACGTCAACACCCGTCAGTGCAGCGGTTCGCATGGCTAAGAGTACAGGTTCCGTGGGCAGGAAATAAGGTGTCTCGATATATACATATTTCTTGGCTTCCAACAAGATGCGTATATAGCCTTGCATGATATCAGGCCATTCGGAAATCGGACTGCTCGTCACAATCTGTACAATACAGTCGCTGCCCATATCTCCTTCCTCCTTCGTCCTGTCTCCTTCGTCCTTCCTCCTTCCTCCTTCCTCCATAATTGGAGGGTAATAGCTGTGATCGGATATCAGCGTACGGTCAACAAAGTACCAGTCAACCAAGAAAGCGCGCTGAATGCCATACACACCGCCCCCCTGGATACGCAGATGGGTATCACGCCAAAGCACCCTCTTGCTTCCTGCTTCTTGCCTCTTGCTTCTTTTCTTCTTGCCCCTGACGTACCTCGTGGCGATGTTCATACCACCAATGAACCCGATCTTTCCATCGATCACGCACAGCTTTCGGTGGTTACGGTAGTTCACCTTACTGGTAAAGGCAGGGAATTTCACAGGCATGAAGCCATGTACCTCAATGCCCGCATCCCTCATCCGTTCAAAGAAAGAGCCCTTCACGTCCCAGCAGCCCACATCATCGTAGATCACCCGCACCTCCACATGCTCCTTGGCCTTGTCAATCAATGCGTCGGCAATCATGTTTCCCAGCTCGTCGTCGTTGAAGATATACGAGTCGATATGGATATGATGCTTCGCCTTGGCAACATCCCGTAACAGCGCATGGAAGAACTGATAGCCGTCGGTATAGATGTCTATCTCGTTGTCCTTGAACGGCAATGCCCAGTTCTGACTGGCAAACAGCTTGATCAGTTTCTCGTGTTGCTGCGGCAGCACCAGGTTCTTCTGTTCGGCAAACTCCAGCATCGAACGCTTCGTGAGCTGGTCCAGACTGTTCTGCGAGATCAGTTTCTCCTTCCTTGTGTTCTGTCCGAAGAAGAAATAGAGTATGATACCCACCAGCGGAAGGAATACCAGCACCAGCATCCACGCCATGGTCTTGGCCGGCTGACGGTTATCCATCAGCACCGTAATCATCGTACCGACAACTGCCAGTACATAGATAGCGAGGAGTAGCCAATGGATGTATATCATATCTGTAAAGGATAAATGCGTTTATGTCATGATACTGGTACCTAACTTCTTCGCCATCAGGTTCCGCAGGTCCATCATTTTCTTCAGTTCCTCCATCAGCTGCGGCAGACGTTCCGGATTACTTGCCGATTGTGCTATCTGCTGACGAAGTGTCTGGATGTGCGTATTCACGTAGTCGAAACGGAAATCCAGCACCAGGTGCTCCACCTCCTGACGGAACGAGTCTTCTTCCTCCTTCATCTGCAGACTCTTGGTGAGCTGCACCTTGTCAATAAGCATTTCCGCAGCGAGGGCGCTCACCTTGATGTCGTGATGACGGGAGAAGAACTCCGAGGCCACAAAGCCTTCATCACCCGAATGTGCCACAGCTTCCTCCAGCACCTGGTTATATAGCGGGTTGCGGAACTTCAGTCCGTCGGCATTCAAGTCAATCTGTATATACTGCGCCACGTTCAGGTCGATGGTTCCACCATCTTCGGTCTCCACATCGCGATACACTATCTTCTCCCCATGACGGATTACCATACGGATAAGGAGGTCCTCCACGGAAGATTGTGCAGTGTGGAGTGTGGATTGTGGAGTGAGAGCGGTGGGAGCACCTGTTGATGGAGGATTGGGGGAAGAAGGTGACGGTGTGGAAACGGCCTTCGCCTTCTGCTCCTTGTCATTCCTGATCATCTTGTTCATCGTAGATATCAGCGTGGCCTCGTGAATGCCCAACCGATGGGCACAGTCGGTGATGTACGTAGCCCTTGTAATCTGATCGGTAATCACACTGATGCTTTTGATGATGGAGTTGATGGCCTCCGAACGCTTGATGGGATCGGTGACACCCTTCAGCAGCACATCACTCTTGAACTGGATGAAATCGGTTTGGTGCTCCTCGATATATCGTCTGAAGTCATCAGCCGTATGCTTTCGGGCAAAGCTGTCGGGGTCATCCCCATCAGGAAACAGCAGCACCTTCACATTCATACCCTCAGCCAACAGCATATCCGTACCGCGCAGGGCTGCATGAATACCCGCCTCATCACCGTCGTACAACAAGACGATGTTCTGTGTGAAACGATGGAGCATACGGATCTGATGATTACTCAGGGCAGTACCCGAGTTGGCCACCACATTCTCGATACCACATTGGTGCATGGAAATCACATCGGTGTAGCCCTCCACCATATACACGCAGTTCTCCTTGGCTATCGCCTTCTTGGCCTGATAGATACCGTAGAGGTTCTGTTCCTTGTGGTAGATCTCACTGTCGGGCGAGTTCACGTATTTCTGCTGCACGCCCTTCGTAGCCTGGTCGAGCTTTCTTCCGCCGAACGCCACCACCTTTCCACTGATGCTCAGCCACGGGAATATCACCCTTCCCGCAAAGCGGTCTACTAAGGAACTCCTGTTGTCTTTATTCTTTTTGTCTAAGGAATCTGCGAACTGAGGACTCAACTCTGAGGTATTCTCCTTCCTCCCTCCTCCTTCGTCCTTCCTCGAAACATCCTCCTCACTCCTCGACCTTTCATAGCACAAGCCCGTGCTCACCAGGAACTCCTTCTGATACCCCTTTCGCTGCGCTTCCTTCGGTAGGGCGAAGCGGTCGTTGAGGTCATACCCCAAACGGAACTTACGGATGATATCGTCACGGATACCGCGACTGCGGAAATACTGCATACCGATGGCCACCCCATCCACATGGTTATGAAGAAGGTCCTCGAAATAGTCGGCGGCCCACTCGTTCACGATGAACATCGACTCGCGTTTGCTCTCGGCCTCCTTCTCCTCATTACTCAGCTCACGCTCCTGTATCTCGATATTGTACTTCTTGGCCAGCCACCGCAGCGCCTCCGGGTAGGTCATCTGCTCATGAGCCATCAAAAAGCCCACGGGCGTACCACCCTGTCCGCAAGAGAAACACTTACAGATATTTCGGGCGGGAGAAACATAGAACGACGGGGTGCGCTCATTGTGGAAAGGACATAAGCCTTTGTAGTTCGCACCGCTCTTCCTCAGCGTCACGAACTCCGATACCACATCCACAATATTCGCAGCATCAATAATCCTGTCAACCGTTGCCCTGTCAATCATTTCGTATGCAGTTCTATTCGTATGCAAAGATACTAATAAGTGAGAACAATACAAAATAAATAGCCGGTAAATTTTATTGTTGATCGATAGTATTTTCGGCTTAGCCAAAGTTACGATTAAGCGAGTAGAAAACCAAGAACAAAATAACAAATAACAAATAACAAATAACAATAAGGTCGTTTTTTTGAATGTTTTCTGAAGAGGAGAGATTACAAATTATAATATATATAATATTATAATAATATATAATATATATATTATATATTATTATAAGCATATTTTCCCCTACTAATGAACCTACTAAATGTTATTTGTTATTTGTTATTTGTTATTTTTGCACACTCCGCTCGCGAGGAGTGAATGCCGTGCTCTCTGGGAGCGTTTGTACTGATCACTCACAGTGTTTACGGCGTTCAATGTTTTTTAACGGAAATTTGGGGTTTTGTTAACGTATTTTTACCGACCTTGGACCCCTCATTTTTGGTGGTTGGATAATTGTGTTGTATCTTTGCAGTGTATAAGGGAACACACTGCAAGGTAAAGAAACAACAAGTAGTGCGCAGACTTGAAGGATCTAACTTGGGTGGATGAAGACCGATACAGAGCGTGCCAAGGAACCTGTCATCATAGTAATAGTTTGCTCGCTCATTTGAGCAATTTCTTGATTTGTTTCTCAGTAGCGTTGGGTAACAGTCTTGCCAGATGTTCTACCATGCGCTGATAAGAATCCTCGGGAGCCCTGTCTGTCAGACAAGCCTCGCGTCCTATCAGTTGCTCTGGTGTGGTCAGCAGCGACCATCCAAAGCCATATTCCCGTCCGTGCTTGTCAACAGGATAGACAAAATCCTCGGTCACGATATGGGTGCCCATCTGCAATCGCCCTACATAAGCATCGAACTTAGAGCGCATGTTCTTGCCTGTGAAATCGCACGCTGCACGAAGTTCACGGGCTATCATGCGACCATGTTCGCGCAGGGTGGTAAGGATGACATCCTCAATGCTACCTTCCTCAGGCACAGGATTATTGCCGCGACGCCAATTATAGAAGTCTGGCCACCACTCACGACTGATGAAGCCCGCCTTGCCTGCAAAGAACTTTCCATAGAGGCAGCCGCCCTCACGCACAACGGGACCTTTCCACTGCCACAACGGCCATTCCCAAGTACCATCGGGGAACTGCGTGAATCGGCATTCCTCGGCCATCAGACTCTCTGCTGCATAGCCCTGAATACCACTTTCCAACAGCGGCAGAAAACCTACCTGACGGATACATTCCATCAGCTCGGGGCACGAATGGATATATCCGACATCCCCGTTACGCTCTTGTATGTTTTTGAAATATTCTACAAATGCATTCATAAGTTCCGATTTATCTGTCTGTTTATGTTTGCAAAAGTAGATAAAAATCTCAACTCATGCGAGTCTTTGGGGATAAATAAAGTTAAGGGAGCCACCCCTGACCCCTCCATAAAGAGGGGGAATAAGAATAGAGGATGAGATTGCTCATCCTCTATTCTTTGTAACAAGTTGTTTATTTGATGATTCGTTTCTGACCGTTTTGGATATACACTCCCTTCTTCGTGGGCTCCCCACTGAGCTTACGTCCATCAAGGGTGTACCACTCTTCCCTTTGACCTTTGACCGAATCCCTTTGACCGTTTTCAATGCCAGTGGTGATACCCGATGGTTTCTTATAAGTGAAGTAGCCTGGGTTGCTCGTACCTTCATCTATGCGAGCGTAAGTTGCGTCCACATAGTTTGCATTATACTTCGTACCTTTTCCGCCCTTCAGGCTGGAGCATCCCAAGAACATCTCATCAGAATATTTCACAGCAGCTGTGCTCCAGCCATCACCCACATAGATGGTCTGCAGATTGATACATTCATCGAACATTCTTTGCATATATCCTACCTTAGCAGTGTTGAAACTGCTCAAATCAAGGCTCTCCAGACTCTCGCAGCCTGCGAACATATCAACCATAGTGGTTACATTCGATGTGTCGAAATGGCTTAAATCAATGTTCGTCAATCTAGCGCAGTTTTTAAACATAATAGACGTATAAGTTGCTTGAGAGGTGTTCAGATAACTCATGCCCTCGATGGATTCAAGGTTAGTCATTTCATGGAACCAAAGGAAGGTGGACGACGGGCGCCAATCAGCAAATGAGGGGTCAAAGACCACCTTAGTCACATTTTCATAGGTGCCATCTGAATGCCAACCTACATCATTGGAACCTGGATTCAGGTAGTAGGTTCTGCCAGAACGGGTGTAGCGCAGATTGTCGTAGTAGAATGTGAGTTTCTTGTTCTCTGGAGTGTAGCAGGCATAGGATGTCCACGGAGCAGCACCAATAGGAGTGAAGTAGCCCGGGTTACTGGGGCCACCATCGATATGGGCATAGGTCTTGTCTTTGGGATTGGAGTCAATATAATTCGTACGCTGGTAGCCCACCAAGCTGATGCAATTACTGAACATATTATTGGAGAACTTCACGTGAGTTGTGTTCCAGCCACTGCCCACATAGATGGTCTGCAGATTGATACATTCATCGAACATCCTCTTCATATCGGTCACTTTGGACGTGTTGAAGTTGCTTAAGTCAAGGATTGCTAGAATACTGCAGCCACCGAACATAAATGCCATATCGGTCACCTCACTGGTATTCAGGTAGCTTATGCCCTCGATGTATTCAAGGTTCTCCATGTTATAGAACCAATCGTAGGTTGTCGTTGGGCGAGCACCAGCGAACGATGAATCGAATTCCACCTTAGTCACATCTTCATTGGTGCCGTCTAAATCCCATCCGGTATCAGTGGAACCTCTGTTCAGGTCGTAGGTTGTGCCAGGACGGGAATTGCACAGTTTATCGTAGTAAAATGTCAACGTTGTGTTCGACGGGGTATAGCAGGCGTATGCTCTAAGTGAATAGGTGTCGGTTAGATAACCTGGGTTATCGGGGCCACCATCGATGTGGGCATAGGACTTATCTGTTGGGTTCGATGAATTGTAGGTTGTTCCTTGGCCACCCACCAGTTTGTAACAACGGTAGAACATACCGTCAGAACTTATTACTCCTTCCGTGTCCCAACCACTGCCCACATAGATGGTTTCCAGAATACGACATTCAGAGAACATATTACCCATTTCGTCCACAAGTGACGTGTCAAAACTTGACAAGTCGAGGGTTGTAAGACTGCTGCAGCCGCTGAACATCCTTGCCATATAGTCTACCTTGGACGTGTCGAAATGGCTTAAATCAAGGCTCGTTAATTTGGAGCAGTTATAAAACATCCAACGCATGTCGGTCACTTGACTGGTGTTCAGGTAACTCATGCGCTTGATGGAAACAAGGTTAGTCATACCATAAAACCAACTGAAAGTGGTCGTTGGGCGAGCACCAGCGAACGATGAATCAAATACCACTTTAGTCACATTTTCACAGGTGCCGTCTTTGTACCAACCTGGGTCAACAGTGCCCGTGTTCAGGTCATAGATTGTGCCATCGGTGGAGTTGCGCAAGTTGTCGTAGTAGAACGTAAGTGTCGTGTTCTCTTCAGTGTAACAGGCATAGGCCTCTTTGGCATTTGCGCCAATGGCGCACATCAGGGTTATCAATAGGATAACCAGTCGGTGAATAATGGATGTTGGTTTCATATCGGTTAGTGTTAATGAATTATTCGAACTAAAGAGAATTGTATTGATTCTGCTGCAAAGATACTTTATTTCTTTGAACTTTGAGCTTTGAACATTGAACTTTATGATTAGTTTTATGTAATTTTAAGAACCAAAGGGCCAAGGGATTAGAGACCAAAGAACTAAAGGGCCAAGGATTTAATATTTAATGTTTAATGTTTAATCTTTAATGTAAAAATATTTCTGGAGTAATTATGATAATTATGATAATTTCTTTCAGAGGTAAAACGACCACGGATAGGTCGGATCAAACGGATATAAGAAAGAGGGAGCCACCCCTAACCCCTCCATAAGGGAGGGGAACAAGAAAGAGGATGAGCAATCTCATCCTCTATTCTTTGTAATTAGTTGTTTATTTGATGATTCGTTTCTGACCGTTTTGAATATAAACTCCCTTCTTCGCCGGCATTCCGTTCAACTTCCTACCATCAATCGTGTACCAGTCATCGCTTGTCACTTGTGACTTATCACTTGTCACTTGATGAAGGTCTGTGGCGATGCCCGAGGGTTTCTTATAAGTGAAGTAGCCCGGATTGCTCGTACCACCGTCGATGCGGGCGTAGGTCTTGTCCACATGGTTGGCATTATACGTAGTGCCCTGGCCGCCCACAAGTTTGGTGCAGCCATCGAACATTAAGTCGGACTCCGTCACGGCTGCAGTGCTCCAACCATCACCCACATAGATGGTTTGCAGATTACTGCACTCACCGAACATGTAATCCATCTGGGCTACCTTAGACGTATTGAAGTTGCTCAGGTCAAGGCTCGTCAAACCGCTACAGCAATAGAACATCCAAGCCATGTTGGTCACCTCGCTAGTGTTCAGGTAGCTCATACCCTCAATGGTTTTAAGTTTCGTCATTCTATAGAGCCAACCGAAAGTGGTCGCAAGGCGAACACCAGCAAGCGAGGGATCAAAAACCACCTTGGTCACATTGTCATATGTTCCGTTAGTCATCCAAACAGGACTAATACCGCCCGTGTTCAGGTCGTAGGTCGTGCCTTCACGGTTGCTGCGATGGTTGTCAAAGTAGAACGTCAGCGTTGCGTTCGACGAGGTATAGCAGGCGTATGCCTCAGGTGGCGTGCTTAAATAGCCGGGGTTGCTCGTGCCGCCATCAATGTGGGCATAGGTTTTGTCCGCATGGGTATAATTATAGACCGTGCCTTGGCCGCCCACGAGGCTGGTGCAGCGCATGAACATTCCGCCAGAACTTAACACTCCATCCACATTCCAGCCACTGCCCACACAGATGGTTTGCAGATTGCGGCATTCATAGAACATATTACTCATGTCATCCACGAGTGACGTATTGAAACTTGACAAGTCGAGGATTGTGAGATTGCTGCAGCCGCTGAACATCCTTGCCATATAGTCCACGTCGGACGTGTCGAAATGGCTTAAATCAAGGCTCGTTAATTTGGAGCAGTTATAAAACATCCAACGCATGTCGGTTACCTCGCTGGTATTCAAGTAGCTCATGCCCTCGATGGATTCAAGGTTAGCCATACCAGAAAACCAACTGAAAGTGGACTTTGGACGTGCACCAGCGAACGAGGAATCAAAGACCACCTCAGTCACATTGGCACTCAACCAACCTGGTTCAACTGTGCCTGTGTTCAGGCTGTAGGTGTTAGTGTGGGAACTACGCAGGTTGTCGTAGTAGAACGTCAGTGTGGTGTTGGATGACGTATAGCAGGCATAGGCCTCGGGAGGTCCCGTGAAATAGCCCGGGTCGCTGGGGCCTCCGTCAATGTGTGCATAGGTATGGTCAATGTGGCTCACATCGTACGTTGTGCCTTGGCCGCCTACCAAGTTTGTGCAAAAACTGAACATTTTTGCAGACACTGTTTGAGCAGCTGTCACAGCATCTGTACTCCAACGATTACCCACATAGATGGTTCGTAGCTTGTTGCAGTCATAGAACATGAAATTCATGACAGTCACCTTGGACGTATTGAAACTGCTCAGGTCAAGGCTCGTCAGCCGGGAGCAGTTGCTGAACATACTTAGCATCTTGGTCACCTTGGACGTGTTGAAATGGTTCAGGTAAAGGCTCGTTAATTTGGAGCAGTCGGCAAACATCCCAGCCATATTGGTTACCTCGCTGGTATTCAGGTAACGCATACCCTCGAAGAATTCAAGGTTAGTCATACCATAAAACCAATCATAAGTAGTTGTCGGGCGAGCACCAGCGAACGATGAATCAAATACCACTTTAGTCACATAGGAATTGGTGCCGTCATAACACCAACCTGGTTCATCATTACTTGTGTTCAGGTCGTAGGTCGTGCCAGGGCGTGTATTGCGCAGGTTGTCGTAGTAGAACGTCAGCGTTGTTTTCTCTGCGTTATAGCAGGCATAAGCCTCTTGGGCGTTGGCGCCAATGGCACTCATCAGGGTTATCAATAGGATAACCAGTCGGTGAATAATGGATGTTGGTTTCATAAGCGGATAGTTTTGAGATTGGAGGCTCCCCTACTCCCTCCGTAGGAGGGAAACGGGGGATTCTGCTGCAAAGATAGTTTTTTTCTTTGAACTTTGAACATTGAACATTGAACTTTATGATTAGTTTTATGTAATTTTAAGACCACCAAAGGAACTCACACAGATCTTTACCATCTCACAGAAATGTTGATTTTTTGTCCCGCAGAAATGGCAGAAATGGCAGAAATTTTTCCGTTATTCCGTTATTTTTCCGTTTCTTCCGTTATAGATAAAGATAACTCTCATGGTGATTGGCGCAAAGATTTTTATAACGGAAGAAACGGAAATTATCGGAAAACAAACGGAAAAGGCTATGTATTCCGTATCAAATAGTATTTCTGGGATAATTATGGTAATTATGATAATTTCTTTCAGAGATAAAACGAACACGGATTACTCGGATCACACGGATACAAGAAAGAGGATGATTGCTCATCCTCTTCTTAGTTCCCCTCCTTTTGGGAGGGGCTAGGGGTAGGCTCTTATTTCACAATGCTCTTTTTCCCGTTCTGAATATACACTCCCTTCTTCGCGGGCATTCCGTTGAGCTTTCGGCCATCAATCGTGTACCAGTCATCGCTTGTCACTTGTGACTTATCACTTGTCACTTGATGAAGGTCTGTGCTGATACCATTGTTGGATGCCGTGAAGTAAGTGCTCGCACCCCATGATAGTGGTTCAGCCTTCATTTGAACCTCATATTCGGCTCCATCTTCCAGACCGGTGATGATGTAAGGATGGTCGGTCACATTGTCTATTGTCACCCAATCATAATCACTAATAACGCCATCATAGTAAAAGACGAATATGTCATCAAGCACTAAACAATACTGATCATTACTATCGAAATGACGGAAAACAATCTGGCCTTCGCCTATATCACCAAGGTCTATGGTGTATTTTGTCCATTCATCGGGAACTTCCGTCCATTCCATCAACGGCTCCAAATCTTCAATTACCATGTCTTTACCATCAGGGAGAAAGAACACTCCCATCTTATCTAGATAAATAGAGTGAATTGAAGATGCCCAGAAAGTGAGTGTTTTTCCACTCAAATCCATTGTCGGCAATAGGAGTAAGTTGTCGGGAGTTAAAGCACCAAGTTCGTTTTTGTAAGAATATGACGCCCAAACAGCGTTTCCACTGTGCGAGTTTTCATACCCTCCATAAAACCAGTTATTCCCATCATCGTCCAAGTCCACTTTCTGCAAATCGTCAAATTCTTCTTCATTCTCACAGTCTGACTCAAATACAGGTGTAGTATGCATTACCTTGCGGTAACGGAGAGAAATATTCGTCTTCCCTTCTGCGCTGCTTTCCCAATTCACTTGAGCACTATTGGATGTGACATTGTTGATAGAGTATGTAGTTTCTAATCCACTTATTTCCAAATCGGTCTGATCTTTACCATTATCACCCATAGAAACAATGAATTCATATGCTACTCCCTCAACAAAACGGAAGTCATCAGCGCGGCCGCCGATACTACCTTGTTGACTTGCAATCCATATACGGTCGTTTGGTGAGGGGTTGGTGATACACCAGTCGTAAGTGCCGGCAGGAATCAGGATGGTTACGCTGTTTTCAAAAACAACGTTGGTGGTAGTCATAACACCATCAGCATTTTCAGGAATCTTGTATTCAAATTCTGCATAGACTTCATCTGATGCATCACCCCCATTAGTGAGGCCTCCAGCTTCAGAAATGATTGACCCATAGGTGTTGGCATCTTTATCGAGCAGCATCTGGTAACCAGAGCCGTCTTGCCATACATCTCCGGCAGTGAGCGTGACAGAAGCATAGCCTGCAGGGATTTCAGCATTGGCTGCTTTCTTGATTTTCACGCCGTACTGGGCAGCATGGGCTTTCTGCACCAGCGTCTTAGTGCCACGCTCATCGGTAGTGTTGGCGCGCGACTTGGTTTTGTACTGTGCCGCTGCTTGTAGTGACAACAGCAGTAATAACATACTGATAGATCTTAAGTACTTCATAAATGTAAAAAATAGTTGTCTTTTTAGTTCAGAGGGCAAAGGTACGAAAAAGAAATGAATTTCACACGCTTTGCGTGGGCATTTTTCACAGAATTATCAAATTGAGAGTTGAAAATTATTGTTCTCACGCAGAGGCGCAGAGGGCGCAGAGTTCACGCAGAGAATTATTATTTCCCGTTGATAATGTTTTTTTGTCCCGCAGAAATGGCAGAAAGGGCAGAAATTTTAATTACTATTTGATTCTAATGTCTATTGATAATCATGCCGCATGGCGGGCGTAGCCCTTTCTGCCATTTCTGCGATTTCTGCGGGAAATAATAATTCTGCGTGAGAGCAGAACTGCACAAAAAACGCAATTTGTGCACAAACGGCGTGTTTTTGTGCATTTTATTTTGCTGTGTGCGCAAAAAGCAGTACCTTTGCAGTGCTTTTTGAAAAAGCGTCCGTAAGGAATACATTATTTACTAATAAATATGGCTTTAAAAATTGTAGTACTTGCTAAGCAAGTACCAGACACAAGAAACGTGGGTAAGGATGCCATGACCGCTGAAGGTACAGTGAACCGTGCCGCCCTACCCGCCATCTTCAATCCCGAAGATTTGAATGCCCTAGAGCAGGCTCTCCGTTTGAAGGAGCAGAATCCTGGCTCTACAGTAGGAATCCTCACGATGGGTCCTCCACGTGCAGGTGAAATCATCCGTCAAGGACTGTATCGTGGTGCCGATACGGGTTGGTTGTTAACCGACCGCCTGTTCGCTGGTGCCGACACCCTCGCCACTTCGTATGCGCTGGCTACAGCCATCAAGAAGATTGGTGATGTGGACATCGTGATTGGTGGTCGTCAGGCTATCGATGGTGATACCGCACAGGTGGGTCCGCAGGTGGCTCAGAAACTGGGTCTGAACCAGGTGACATACGCCGAGGATGTGCTCAGCGTGAAAGATGGTAAGGCTACCATCAAGCGCGTGATTGATGGTGGTGTGGAGACTGTAGAGGCTCCGCTGCCCGTGGTGATCACCGTGAACGGAAGTGCTGCCCCTTGTCGCCCGCAGAACGCCAAGCTGGTGATGAAGTACAAGCGCGCTACCTGTCCGATGGAGCGTCCTGCTGAGGGTACAGCATACGACTATCTCTATGAGGAGCGTCCTGAGCTGACACTGAACCAGTGGAGCGTGGCTGATGTGGATGGTGATGTGAACCAGTGCGGTTTGAGTGGCTCTCCCACCAAGGTGAAGGCTATCAAGAACATCGCGTTCCAGGCTAAGGAGTCGAAGACTTTGACGGCTTCTGATGCTGATATCGAGGGAATGATCAAAGAATTGTTGGAAGAAAAAATCATTGGCTAACATGAACAACGTATTTGTATATTGCGAAATAGAAGGTACCCTGGTACAGGAAGTATCTCAGGAGTTGCTGACCAAGGGTCGCAAGCTCGCCAATGAACTGAAAGTGGAGCTCCACGCCGTTGTTGCCGGTACAGGTATCAAGGGCAAGGTGGAGGATCAGATTCTGCCTTACGGTGTTGACAAGTTGTTTGTGTTCGATGCCAAGGATCTGTTCCCCTATACCTCAGCTCCCCATACCGACATCTTGGTGAACCTCTTCAAGGAGGAGCAGCCGCAGATCTGCTTGATGGGTGCTACCGTGATTGGTCGTGACCTCGGTCCTCGTGTTAGTTCATCACTGACCTCTGGTTTGACGGCCGACTGCACCGAGCTGGAGATTGGTCCGTTTGAGGACAAGAAGAACAACAAGGTGTATGAGAACCTGCTCTATCAGATTCGCCCTGCCTTCGGTGGTAACATCGTGGCAACGATCGTGAACCCCGACCACCGTCCACAGATGGCTACTGTACGAAGTGGTGTGATGCAGAAAGCTCTCTACGAGGGAAAGGCCAAGAACGAGGTTGTTTATCCCGAGGTTTCGAAGTATGTGAGTCCTGAGGCTTTCGTGGTGAAGGTGCTCGACCACCATGTAGAGGCTGCGAAGCATAACCTGAAGGGTGCGCCCATCGTGGTTGCCGGTGGTTACGGTATGGGCTCTAAGGAGAATTTCGACCTGCTGTTCGACCTGGCTAAGGTGCTGCATGGCGAGGTAGGTGGTTCTCGTGCTGCCGTGGATGCTGGCTGGTTGGATCATGACCGTCAGATTGGTCAGACGGGTGTTACCGTTCATCCGAAGGTGTATATCGCCTGCGGTATCTCTGGACAGATCCAGCACATCGCTGGTATGCAGGACTCAGGTATCATCATCTCTGTGAACAGCGATCCCGATGCTCCTATCAACAAGATTGCCGACTATGTGATTGTGGGTACGGTAGAAGAGGTGGTTCCCAAGCTCATCAAGTACTATAAACAGAATAGCAAGTAGTCTTTAAACACGAATTACCACGAATTATCCATTAATTTATAACGTATGTTCGTAAAGGATTTCAAGCAATATAAGGATACCGTATATCAAATCATTGGAGCAGCAATGAATGTTCACGATGAATTGAGTTGGGGTTTACTGGAGCCTGTATATAACGAAGCACTCCACCTTGAACTACTTGACAACAATATCGCTAACGAACGGGAAAAGCATCTGCCTTGCTATTACAAGCACCATCAGTTAGAGAAATTCTACCAGATGGACCTTGTGGTGGACGATGTCGTAGTCGAACTCAAGTCTGTAGAAGAGTTGAGCTCTGCTCATAGGGCACAACTCTTCAACTACTTGCGACTGACACGAAAGCCCATTGGCTTGCTTATCAATTTTGGGCAGCCCTCTCTACAGGGAGAACGCTATGGATACGATGAGGTGACTAACGAATGTATCCTGCTTAACAAAAATATGGAACCCGTATATGCGGAAAATTATATGGACAATTAAATGGTAATTATATGTTAAACAAAATGAAAGCATTAGATTATTTCCTCTTTATCTGTGCCATTGCACTGCTCGGTGTTGCCTATTACATTACTACAAAAGGTAATTTGGAACTCGCTGCTTTAGTGAACTTCTGTGCTTATATTTGTGGTACAGTAGGCGGCACAAGAATAGGAGCAAGAATTTATAAGAAGAATCAAGAAAACAAATAAGATAATATGGCAAACTATTATAGCGATCATCCTGAGATCGGGTTCTACTTGAACCATCCCCTGATGGCTCGTATCGTTGAGCTGAAAGAAAAGGGTTTCGCTGACGCGAAAGAATATGACTACGCTCCCGTTGACCTGGGCGATGCCATCGAGAACTACAAGCAGATTCTCGACATCACTGGCGACGTGGCTGCCAATATCATCGAGCCGAACAGTGAGGCTGTCGACCTGGAAGGTCCACACCTCGAGAACGGTCGTATGATCTACGCCTCTAAGACTTACGAGAACCTCGACGCCACCCGCAAGGCTGGTCTGTGGGGAGTATCCATGCCCCGTCGTTACGGCGGTCTGAACCTGCCTAACGCTGTGTTCTCGATGCTATCTGAGATGATTTCGGCTGCTGATGCCGGTTTCCAGAACATCTGGAGTCTGCAGAGCTGTATCGACACACTCTATGAGTTCGGTTCTGAGGAGCAGCGCCAGAAGTACATCCCCCGCGTTTGTGCTGGTGAGGGTATGAGTATGGACCTGACTGAGCCTGATGCCGGTTCCGACCTGCAGCGCGTGATGCTGAAGGCTACCTACGATGAGAAGGAAGGCTGCTGGCGACTGAATGGTGTGAAGCGTTTCATCACCAACGGCGACTCTGACATCCACCTCGTACTGGCTCGGTCTGAGGAAGGCACGAAGGACGGACGCGGTCTGTCGATGTTTATCTACGACAAGCGTCAGGGTGGCGTGAACGTACGTCACATCGAGCATAAATTAGGTATCCATGGCTCTCCCACCTGTGAGCTGACCTACAAGAACGCTAAGGCAGAGCTCTGCGGAAGCACTCGTCTGGGTCTGATTAAATATGTGATGGCCCTGATGAACGGCGCCCGCCTGGGTATCGCTGCACAGAGTGTAGGTGTTGAGCAGGAGGCTTACAACGAAGGACTGGCTTACGCGAAGGAGCGTCAGCAGTTTGGTGATAAGATTATTAACTTCCCTGCCGTATATGACATGCTGTCACGCATGAAGGCTAAGCTCGATGCTGGTCGTTCACTGCTCTATGAGACAGCTTGCTATGTGGATGTTTACAAGTGTCTCGAAGATATCGAGCGCGACCGTAAGCTCACTCCCGAGGAGAAGCAGGAGCTGAAGAAATACCAGCGCCTGGCTGATGCCTTCACACCACTGGCCAAGGGTATGAACTCTGAGTATGCTAACCAGAACGCTTACGATGCTATCAGCATTCATGGTGGTTCAGGCTTCATCATGGAGTACAAGAGTCAGCGTTTGTTCCGCGATGCCCGTATCTTCTCCATCTACGAGGGTACTACACAGCTGCAGGTGGTGGCTGCCATCCGCTACATCACCAACGGCACGATGCTGAACAACATCAAGGATATGCTCGCTGCCCTGCCTGCTGATGCCAATGCGGCGCTGAAGGCTCGCGTGGAGAAGCTTATTCCGGTTTACGAGGAGGCTCTTGCCAACGTGAAAGCTTTGGAGAATCAGGATGCACAGGACTTCCTGGCTCGTCGTCTGTATGATATGACAGCCGAGTTAGTGATGTCTCTGCTCATCATCCGCGATGCTGCCAAGGCTCCTGAACTCTTCGAGAAGAGTGCCAATGTCTATGTCCGCATGACCGAAGAGGATGTAATCGGTAAGTCGGCTTACATCAAGAACTTCAAGGTAGAAGACTTGGAAAGCTTTAAGAGTTGAAAGAATTAAAGTTTATAAAAAAGAGAATCCGATGAATCGACTTGATTCATCGGATTCTTTTTATCTCCCTCCTCCTTCCTCCAAAAGTTCAATTTTTATCATATGCATGCACCGGATAGTCGAGGGTGTAATGCAACCCCCTGCACTCTTTCCGTTCTATGGCCATGCGGGTAATCAGGTAACCCACGTTGATCATGTTTCGCAGTTCGCAGATATCTTTTGAGGCCTTCACACGCTTGAACAGGTTCTCTGTTTCCTCGTACAACATATCCAGACGGTCCCAAGCGCGTTTCAACCGAAGGTCTGATCGCACGATACCCACGTAGTTCGACATAATCTGTCCTACCTCCTTCACGCTCTGCGTAATTAGCACCTGTTCCTCGTTGGTCATTGTTCCCTCATCATTCCATTCAGGAATCTTGTCGTTGAAGTCATAGAGATCCACATGCTCCACCGAGTGTTTGGCCGCCGTCTCTGCATACACCACTGCCTCGATGAGTGAGTTACTGGCCAGTCGGTTACCGCCATGCAAGCCCGTGCATGAGCATTCGCCCAGCGCATAGAGTCGTTCAATACTCGTGCATCCGTTCAGATCCACCTTGATACCGCCGCACATGTAGTGGGCTGCAGGACGAACAGGGATATAGTCGGTGGTGATGTCAATACCTATAGACAGACATTTCTGGTAGATATTCGGGAAGTGGTGACGTGTCTCTTCAGCATTCTTGTGCGTCACATCCAGACACACATGATCCAGTCCGTGAATCTTCATCTCCTTATCGATGGCCCTTGCCACGATATCACGGGGAGCCAACGACAGACGATCATCGTATTTCTCCATGAACGTCTCGCCATTGGGCAGCTTCAGGATGGCTCCATAGCCGCGCATGGCCTCGGTGATGAGGTAAGCGGGATGTGTCTCTCCTACATGATGGAGCACCGTGGGATGGAACTGCACAAACTCCATGTCGGCTACCGTTCCCTTGGCACGATACACCATGGCAATGCCGTCGCCTGTGGAGATGACGGGATTGGAGGTTGTCTCATAGACAGCACCGCAGCCGCCTGTACACATCACCGTGATCTTCGACAGATAGGTGTCCACCTTCTGGGTATCAGGGTTCAGCACATAGGCGCCATAGCAGTTGATATAGGGGGTACGACGAGTCACCTTAGCGCCAAGATGGTGCTGGGTGATGATCTCCACGGCAAAGTGGTTCTCCTTGATATCAATGTCAGGACAAGCGCGTACGGCAGCCATCAAACCCCTTTGGATCTCAGCTCCGGTATCGTCGGCATGGTGCAGGATACGGAACTCCGAGTGCCCTCCCTCGCGGTGCAGGTCGAAGTCGCCCTGCTCGTTCTTATCGAAGTTCACCCCCCAGTTCACCAGTTCCTTGATCTGTGAGGGCGCCATGCGCACCACCTGTTCCACGGCAGCACGGTCGCTGATATAGTCGCCGGCGATCATCGTATCCTCGATATGCTTGTCGAAATTATCGACCGCGAGGTTTGTCACCGAGGCCACTCCTCCTTGTGCGAAACTGGTATTAGCCTCATCGAGACTTGTCTTACAGATCATGCAGATCTTACCCTTCTTCTCTCGCGCCACCTTCAAGGCGTAGCTCATACCGGCCACTCCAGAGCCGATAATAAGAAAATCGTACTTGTATATCATAAAGCGTACTTATTGTTTCTCTCGTGTCACCAACCACGCACCGAACAACACCAGCACTGCTGCAATGGGCTTATCCCACGTCAGGATATCCTGTCCGATGGCAATGGCCACCAGTGAAGCCACTACGGGTTGGATGTTCGTATAGATACTTACCACCGTAGCCTTCAGGTACTGCATGGCAAAAGGAATCATGAAGTAACCCAGCACCGTGGCAAAGATCACGATGAAGGCCATGGCGGCAATACCGGTCCAGTTTGCCTGTCCACCGTATAAAGCCGTGGCGGGGAACTCTTTCCATGAGAAGGGCAGTACGGCAATGGTACTTACCAGGAAGATCCATTTCATCTGCGTTACCGCCGTGTATTTCTGCGACACCTTCCTTGTAATGAGCAGATAGACCACCCATGTAAGCACACTGAGGATAGCCAGGATGATGCCCAACAGATCGTTACTACCTGCACCAGCCTGCCAGCCTACGAACACCATCAGTGCGGCACCTAAGATGGCTATGATCACACCCAGGGTTTTAACACCAGTAACCTGTTCCTTCAGGAACATCGCTGCCATGAGCATCGTGGCCACAGGTGTCAACGTGGCAATCAGTGAGAAATACACAGGAGTGGTGAAATCCAGCGCCCATGCTGTGAGTGTCTGTGAGATGACGAAGCCTAACAAACCGCCTGCCATGATCACCAGCAAATCCTTCCGTTCCACCTTCTCCTTCGGTAGGAACCAGCTAATCACCCAGAAGATCAGCGCAGCGCCAAGACAGCGTGTAGCCATGTACGTCATGGGGGTTACCCACTCCTCGAGAAGATACTTGGTCACGGGAACACCCAGACCGAAAATAACATTTGCCGTGATGATCGCGGCATGTCCCTCAAATTGATGCTTATCCATGAATTGATGCAATTATGTGGGTACAAAGGTACATATTAGTGAGAACAATACAAAATAAATACCTTTATTTTTGCATCTGGATGATCCCATCACCACATCGAGCACCATCATCAGAACAAATGCTACTTGACTTTTGCAAAGTCCAGTCGGTCATATACTTCATCCGTCACAGGCTCACACCATTCGTTGGAAGCACCTTCCTGCACATCCTTGTGATACGTCAGATGCTGGAACCACGAATCTTTGGCGGCTCCGTGCCAATGCTTCACTTCGGCAGGGATAGCAATGACAGTTCCGGGAGTCATCTCAACAGCTTCCTTGCCCCATTCCTGATACCAGCCACGACCAGCGACGCAGATCAAGACCTGTACCTGCTTATGGTGAATGTGCCAATTATTACGGCAACGAGGCTCGAAGGTAACGTTCATCACACCACCGCCAACGTCTGCCAGAAAACTATGACCAATAAAATACTTACCGTATGGATTAGGCTCGCCCTTGGGCCATTTGCTCAGAAGAGTATAGCCATTGTTGCTGAGCCAGGCGCAGAGCTCATCCACAAGCTGCTGACTGTTACCCATATTCACAGCACCCTGTTTATGGGCAGCCAATTGCGGAGCAACACCTTCCAAGCCACTCAGGGCTGCTACGGTCACGATTTCACGGTCGGCAGCAGAAAGCTGGTCGCCGGCGAAGATATCACCAAAGAGGTGCGACTTCAGATAGTAGTCGTCCTGCGGACAGAAATCGTAGTTGAACGGACGACCAGAGAGCTGTGTCTGGTTCTTTACGCCCAGTTCATAAGCTTTCCTGGCATCATCCCATTCAGCAGGGCGCGTCCAGGGCTTGCCCTCCTGCCAGTTAGCTTGCTTATTCTCCAACACCTTACTCAGCACGCCCAGCGCATTCAGCGAACGAGGAAAGCCTGTGTAGGCATAGAGCTGTGAGAATGCTTCCTTCAGTTCGTTAATGGTCACTCCGTTGTCGAGCGCCTTCCTGACCGCAGGTTCCAGGCGTTCCATATCACCTTGTGCCATCATAGAAGCACATGCGGCCAATCCCTTTTGCCGCTCGGTTAACGTTTGACTGTTTGCTGTTACCATAGTCAATACAACTATAATTGATAAAACGATTCTTTTCATTTGATTCTCTTCATTTTCTTGAATATATTGCCCATCGTTTCCGGATCGAGCGGTTTCATGGTGGGCAGTTTCAAGTCCTTCACCATATGGAGCGTACCTTGCTTGTACTTCATGAAGTGGTCGGTTTTCAGGTGTTGCTGATAAGCCTCCTCCGATGCATAGATTTCGAGGATGCGGATCTGCGTGGAATCCTCTACGCTCTGCATAGGGAAGAGACAGATAACTCCTGGTTCACGTTCCACGCTCAAACGATCCACCTCATTAGCAAACGCGAGGTATTCCGCCAAATGTTCTGGATAAACCTCAATCTCTGCAATACGGACAATAAGAGACCCTCCTCCTTGCCCCTCCATCACAGGGAGGGGAGTATGCACACCTATCACTCCCTGAGCGAAACCGTTTGCTGCTATCATAAGACTCAGCAATAATACTTTACTTTTCAACTTTTAACTTTAACTTCGTTGACTTTCGTCACGACTCGGCAAAACTCAAGCAAGCTTGGTTCTGCGCTCGCTGTTCCAAAAGTTCAACTATAAACTATCTTTCAGAACCTGTACAACCTCGTCGCGATTCAGGATGTAGTAGCCACCCTGACAGATGGGACATGCATCGGCCATACCTTCTATCTGCTCAGGTTTGGCTCCACAGTCGGTGATGTTCATCGCCAGTCCCAGTTCGCGCATCCATTGTTCCATCGTCTCCAAACCCTCCATGGCCACTTGCTCGTCGGTCTTGCCTTCGGGACAAACAAGCCATACATTCATAGCCAGACGCTTGAACTTCTGTACGGCATCCGGTGACTTGCTGATGAGCAGACGGTAGTAGGCTCCGCTGACAGCAGCAAGCGTATGTCCGTGGGTAGCATCGGTAAAGGCAGCTACAGCCTGTCCCAGCATATGTACCATCCAGTCGGTAGCCTTACCACGGTCGATAAGGGTGTTCAGCGCCCAGGTGGCCGTCCACATGATGTTCGAGCGTGCTTCGTAGTCCTCAGCGTTCACCAAAGCCTTGCATGAGCTTACGATGAGTGAGCGCATCAGTCCTTCAGCGATATAGTCGCTGGTGTTGTCGTCGGTGCCCGAGAGATACTGCTCCAAGATATGACTCATGATGTCGTAGATGCCGGCCACCATCTGGTACTTCGGTACGGTAAACGTGAAACGCGGATTCAGGATGGCGAAGTCGGGGTTACGGAAATTGTAGAACAACTTGAGATTCTCCGTATGACTGGAGATCACGGAGCAGCTGTCCATTTCAGAACCCGTACCGGCCATTGTCAGCACGCAGCCCACAGGAATCCAACGGCACGTCATCGGCTGCCAGTTCTTGAAATAGTATTCCCAGGGATCGCCGTCATACCACGCACTTCCGGCCACAGCCTTGCAGTAGTCGATGGTTGAGCCACCTCCCACGCCGAGGATGAAATCCACCTCCTCGCGACGCGCCAGATGAGCGCCCTCCAACACCTTCTCGATAGTGGGATTCGGCATTACGCCCGACAGTTCCACCACCTCGCAACCAGCCTTTTTCAGCTCAGTCATCACCTGGTCGTAGATGCCGTTGCGCTTGATGCTGCCGCCACCATAGCACAGCATCACCTTCTTGCCGTAGTTTTTCAGTTCTTCACTCAGTTTATTTAATGCATCCTCACCGAAGTGCAGCTTCGTGGGATTGTGGAATGTGAAATTGCCTAACATATTCTTTTTCTTATTTTAGATACTGAGCGAAAAACTCAGCCAGTTTGTCCCAAGGAATCATATTTTTCGGTTCACCCTTACCAACCAACTCCGTATAGCCACCATCGTAGAGGTCGCAATGAGAGGCTCCAGGGATGATGAGCAGCTGCTTGTTGGCTGGATTAGGATTGGGCTTGCCAACCACGTTGTAGCCCTCGGCTTTGCCTTCCACCATGTATTTGTAGGCAGCCTCACCAAAGTAGCGAGAGTGAGCCTTCTCTCCATGCATCACGAGGACGGCAGAGCGGATCTCGTTGATGTAATAGAGGAAACGGCTATTGGCATAAGCCTGTGTACCGATGGTACGCCAACCGTCGTTTGAGTTACCGCTGCGCTTATGATAGCCGCGTTCGGTCTTATAATAATCAAAGTAATCTTTCACGAACTGAGGCGCATCATCGGGTAGAGGATCTACAACACCACCGGCCATTGCCATCGGATCGGTCAGACGCTGCTTGGCAAGCGCCTCGCGGGCAGCATGGCGCGCCTCCTCCTTGTCATCACTATCGTAATAGCCATTACCACTAACGCGTGTCATGTCGTACATTGTACTTGCCACAGTAGCTTTGATACGTGGGTCGGCAGCGGCTGCATTCAAGGCGATTCCACCCCAACCGCAAATACCGATGATACCAATCTTTTCAGCATCCACATTGTCCTGCTTGGAAAGGTAATCCACAGCCGCCATGAAGTCCTCTGTGTTGATGTCAGGCGAAGCCGTGCGACGGGGTTCACCGCTACTCTCACCAGTATATGAAGGATCGAAAGCCAAGGTTACATACCCACGCTCTGCCATCCGCATGGCATAGAGACCGCTCGACTGCTCCTTGATGGCGCCGAAAGGACCAGAGACGGCAATGGCGGGCAACTTACCGTCCGCATCTTTAGGAGTGTAGAGATCGGCTGCTAATGTCAGTCCGTACTGTGTCTCAAACGTCACCTTCTTATGGTTCACTTTCTCGCTCAGCGGGAAAACCTTGTCCCACTCCTGCGTCAGATTCAATGTTGTCATATTATCTTCTGTTTTAGTTTGTTCTTTGTTTGTGCAACCTGCGAGCATTCCGCCCAGCAGTAATGCGGCTATAACTACTCTTTTCATAATATCACTTTTTTACCGTTTTTGATGTATATTCCTTTTGATGGGTTGCTTGCCTGCCGACCATCCAGGGAGTAGATATTCCCCTCGCCCTTTGGAGAGGAGTTAGAAGTGAGGTTTCCAATGGCAGTTGTACCTAATGAGAGCGACAGCGTCACGCTGACATTGCTTTCGCCTGCTTTCAGGAAAGTGCGCAGCTGACTCTCCGAGAGACCTTCGATCTTTCCCAGAGGAGTGTAGCTCCACGAATTGGAACCGTAGAAAAGACAGATGTTGCTGCCGTTGTAGAGAACCACGTCGCCTGGCTGAGCAGTAATCTGTTGATTGCTCGTGGGCAGCGAGAAACCAAGCGGTCCCCAAATCTCGAAATCACCGCTACTGTTGAGTGTTACGGTAACAGGCAACTTTTCGATAAGTGTCCGTGTGGCGTCATTGTCAGCAAGTGTAATGCTCTGCGTCTGATCGCCGATAGTGATATACATTTTATCCATATTCTGGGCCTTTATTACATTGTCTGAAGAACAACAACTAAACAGCAATACAGTTAAGAATAAAAGAATCTGCTTCATGTCTCTTATGATTATTCGATTGCAAAGTTAGGTATTATAAATAATATAGGTATTACACATATTGGCTGATAATATACCAATTTCGCAGATTTTGCTTAAATATTACAAATTATCAACCATTTTTAGTCTATATTGAAGGTTTTTTCTTATCTTTGCGTTGTTATGATGAAGAAGATTCTGAAAGTTGACAGTCCCAACGACTATGCCCGCTTTGTGGACGCCCCTGTGCTGCACCCGTTAGTGAGCATCATTCACTATGATGAGCTGGCCCCCTTCCGGCACAGTTTGAACAACTATGGTGTGTACGGACTCTTCATCCAGCGCCAGTTTCCCCACAACCTCTCGTATGGCATGAGGAAACTGCAGGTGAGCGATGGTTCGATTATTGCTGTGGAACCGGGACAGATTGGCGGTTTGGAGGATAATGGCGAGCGCATCTCGCTGAGCGGATGGGTGCTATTATGGTCTCCGGAGTTATTGCACGGCTCTGATTTGGAACGTCAGATAGACCGTTATCAGTACTTCTCGTATTTCTTCGACGGCTCGCTGCCAATGGAACCTGACGAATGGCTCTGCATCACGCAGTTGGTTGCCCAGATGCGACAAGAGCTGGAACACAACGAAGATTCACCGTCATTACGAAACATCCTGTTGGGGTATCTGCGCTTGATTTTGGAATACTGCAACCGCATCTACCAACGCCTGCTTTCCGAAGAAGACAAGGGTAGCGACGACCTGCTGAAACGCTTTCACAACCTGTTGCAAACGTATTTCCGAGAGAACCGTCAACTATCGTATGGTCTGCCCACCGTTGCCTATTGTGCCTCCGAACTGGCCTATTCGCCCCGTTATTTCGGTGATATTGTCCACAAGGCCACAGGCGGCACAGCCATCGGCTACATCCACAACTATATTATCAATCAAGCGAAAAGTCTGCTGATGCAGGGTCAAAACATCAGCGAGACCTCTCGCCTGTTGGGTTTCGATTTCCCTCACCATTTCACCCGCCTCTTTAAGCGAATCACCGGTCTTACGCCCAGCGAGTTTTTGGGGAAATAATCTTTTACCAGCGAGGATATTACCTTCAGGTGCAGAATCTGACTATTCGCTATAATTATGATCTACCACAACCGATACCTTCATGTCAGGAGCCAACGGCTGGAGCTCGGCGGTGAGCTGACTGACAAGGGCGGCATCGTCGTGGACGGAAAGGTCGGGAACGACGTCGACGGAAAGCAGCTGGTCTTTCTCGGAATAAAGGAAGCCATGCACCTGTACAATCTCTTTGTGGTCAGAGAGGGTTTGTATGACTTTCGTCTGCAATTCAGCACGTTTGTTCTCTCCTGTGGCAACGGCATAGACGCCAACGGTCATGATAATGCCGTGCTTATCGAACATGTGGGTGGTAATCTTGCGCGTCAGGGCGTGGATTTCGTGGGCCGACATCGTGTCGTAGACATTGATGTGGAGCGAGCCGATCTTCACGTCAGGACCGTAGTTGTGGAGTATCAGGTCGTACACGCCATGAACACCCTCGTAGGCTGACACCTCTTTCTTGATTTCACTGGTGAGCTCGGCGGGAATGCTGACGCCCAACAGTTCGTTGACTGGCGAGGCGAGCATCTCGATACCGGCCTTGATGATGACTAGGGAAATGAGCGCGCCGAGAATGCCGTCGAGCGATACGCCCCAGAGCAGCATGATGCCTGCCGAGACAAGTGTTGCCAGGGTGATGATAGCATCGAACAGGGCATCCGAGCCTGAGGCTATCAGGGCATCACTCTTCAGCTGCAGACCCTTGCGCTTGACGTATTGGCCCAGCACCAGCTTCACCACGATGGCCACCACGATGACCACGAGTGTTGTAGTGGTGTAGGAGGGTTCCGTGGGGTCGAAGATTTTCTTCACCGACTCGATGAGCGAGGTGATACCTGCCGAGAGCACGATGACGGCTATGATGATGGCGCTGAAATACTCGATGCGGCCAAAGCCGAAGGGATGCTTACGGTCGGCAGGGCGTTGCGAGAGTTTGGTGCCGATGATGGTGATGACGCTTGAGAGGGCGTCGCTGAGGTTGTTGACGGCATCCATCACGATGGCCACCGAACTGGACAGCACGCCCACAGCGGCCTTGAAACCAGCCAGCAGCACGTTAGCCACAATGCCTATCCAGCTGGTCCGAATGATTTCCTTACTTCGATTCATGCTGACTAATTACTTGGCGGGTTCCCACTTGCAGCGGACGGGCGACACGATGGCACCCTCTTTCTTCAACTCATTGAAGACCTTATCAACCTCTTTGCGGTCAGCACCTAATGCTTTGGTCACTTCTCCTGCCGACACGGGCTTTCCTGCCTCGCGCATGGCCTGTAATACTTTTTCTTTCATAATCGTACGTTATTAGATGGTTACTAAAATCATTTAATTGCTTTCGCAAATGTATAAAAAAAATCCCAAAGCCGTATGATACAGCCTCGGGACTTATTATTTTTTAAGAAATCGGGGTGACTCTGCAAACGGTTTTAGTGTGTCGTTTTGAGGTATTGTAAATCACCATACCCAATAGTTCTTTTACACCAACCCTCGCCAGCCCATGAACATCTTGGTTACTTCACCATCGTGATGGTCGAAGAACAAGCTCTGCTTGGTATCCAGTGTTTCAATGCGAGTCATCTCGTCGGCAGAGAGTTCAAAGTCGAAGATGTTGATATTCTCAGCCATGCGTTCTTTGTGGGTTGACTTCGGTATGATGACCACACCACGTTGCAGCAGGAAACGGAGACCAATTTGTGCCACGCTCTTGCCGTGATCTTTTCCAATTTCAGCCAGCACCTCATTGGTAAAGAATCCATTGCGTCCCTCGGCCAATGGTCCCCATGACATCATTTGGCAACCAAACTCCTTCATGTATTTCTGTGGCTGTTTCTGTTGACAGAACACATGTGTTTCCACCTGATTCACCATCGGCTTGACTTCCACATTTGATGCCAGGTCTATAAAGTGGTCAGGGAAGAAATTGCTCACTCCGATAGCTCTCAACTTACCTTCGCGATAGGCATCGATTAAGGCCCGATAAGCACCATAGCGGTCGCAGAAAGGCTGGTGAAGCAGCATCAGGTCGATGTACTCTGTCTGCAGCTTGCGCAGACTCTCGTCTATAGATGCCTTTGCCTTTTCATAACCGTAGTTCGAAATCCAAATCTTTGATACAAGGAACAGTTCTTCACGCTTGATGCCGCTCTTGCGCCAGGCATTACCTACACCTTCCTCATTCTGGTAGGCCTGTGCCGTGTCTATCATCCTATAGCCCATACTCAAAGCATCGCTTACGCAACGTTCACACTCTTCAGGCGATACCTGATACACTCCGTAACCCATCTGCGGCATCTTAACACCGTTTGATAATGTAATGTACTCCATATTATTTCAATCCATTAATCCATTTTTCTACTTTCGCTTTCTCCGTACGCACCTCGTGACCGAAGATGCTGAAGCCCTTCTGGACGATGGCACCTGGGAAGGCTGCTTTCACGTCTTCCACACAGTTGGCCAGTCCGCTGCCCTCATGGGTGGTAAAGGGAATGACCGTTTTGCCTTTTAAATCATTAGCGTGCTTCTTGAAGAAGGTGAACATCACCTGCGGATAGGTGCCCCACCATACGGGACCGCCGATGAATACAGTGTCGTAGGGAGTTAAGTCCACATCTCCTTCATATTCGGGCAGTTCGCCATTCTTGGCTTCTTCCTGGGCCAGTTTGATGAGCGGGTTATAGGCCATGCCGTCGTACTTATGGGTGACGATCTCGAACTGCTCTGCCCCTGTCAACTCCGTAATATAGTCGGTCACGATCTTCGTGTTGCCCACCTCGATGTTTCCTACCGCGTAGTTGTCTCCCGCATGCGAGAAGAACACTACCAATGCCTTTTCTTCTTTTGCCATAGCTGTTGTCTCGTTAGATGTTGATGATTCCGTTTGTTGTTGCTTTGTGCCGTTGCATGCCGTAGATACGAGCAATGCCATAGCGGCTGTGATGATACTTTTTAATTTCATATTTGTTTTTAATTTTATGGGGCAAAGATGCGATTAAGCGAGCGCAGAACCAAACTTGTTTGAGCTATGCCGAGCGTGAGCATCTTCGCGACCAGTTCCTAACTGGGCGCAAAGGTACGGCGATTTTTCAATAGATAAGTTTCACAAAAAGCGTTACGATTTTCACTTTTTGCCGAAAACGTTCTTTTTTGTTGAAAATATTGAGTATCTTCGCCCCCAAAGACTGAAATATGAAGACTGATTTCCAATATTCCTCCGACTTTAACGGGATGAATGCCCGTGAGTTAAGTCACACCTGCATGCACCTGCTTTGCACGGAGGGAGAGGGCAGTTTTGTGTTCAACGAGCATTGCTATCATATAGTGAAGAACGATCTGGTGGTAATACCCTCACCCAACAGGGTGAAGAACCTTGCTGCTCATTCCGACATGCAGGTGGAGTGGTTTGCTGCCGACTACAAGTTCCTGCAGAACCTGTTACCATCGAACAACTACAGTATTGGTGGGAGTATCTCGCTGAATCAGGATCCGATTATCAAACTGACAGATGAACAATTCCAGCATCTGCTTGACGACTTCCATCGTCTGCGTAACCGTATGAACGACCGTCACCTGCAGTTCTACCACGAACTCATGGGCAGTCTGTGCTTAACAATGATGTACGACATCTTTGAGGCACATGCCCTGCTTGAAACGACCCAAACACATACCGACCGCACGGCGTACATCGTGAAACAGCTGATGGCCCTGCTCGCCACTGGCATTAGTCAGACGGAACGCGATGTGAGCTACTATGCCGAACGTCTCAACGTATCACCCAAATACCTCTCTGCTACCATCAAGCGTGTAACGGGCCATAGTGTTACCTCGTATATCGACCGCCACACCATCCCCATACTAAAAGACTATCTGGGTGACGAACGCCTGTCGCTCACCCAGATAGCCGATCGCATGAACTTCGCCACGTTATCGTATTTCAGCCGTTACTGCACCAAACACCTCGGTCAGTCGCCCAGTGCATACCGACATAGTCTCCAACCGAAGACGGAGTAACTTTTCTTTTTACAAATAATCAATACGCCTGCTCATGCACCCCCTTGACAGCCCGTCCGCTGGGCTCGTTCATGTTCTTGAATGCAGCATCCCACTCCAAGGCGATAGCGGTGGAACAGGCCACAGAGGCTTCACTGGGCACGCTTCGGGCTGCAGAGTCGCTGGGGAAATGCTCGGCAAAGATGCTGCGGTAATAGTACTCTTCTTTGTTTCTTGGCGGATTGATGGGAAAACGCTCGGCTGCATGAGCCATCTGCTCATCGCTCACAGCCTCAGCAGTGATCTGCTTCAAGGTATCGATCCATGAATACCCTACCCCATCGCTGAACTGCTCCTTCTGTCGCCAAGCCACCTCTTCAGGCAGCATGTCGGCGAAGGCCTCGCGCACTATCTTTTTCTCGATTTCGAAACCTGGTTCACCCGATTTCTTCTGACCACACATCTTGGCTTCCGGATTGGTGCGCATGGCCACATCCAGAAACTCCTTGTCGAGGAAAGGTACACGACCTTCAACACCCCACGCACTCAGACTCTTGTTGGCGCGAAGACAGTCGTACAAGTAGAGCTTAGAGAGCTTGCGGACGGTCTCCTCATGGAAAGCCTGCGCATTGGGGGCCTTATGGAAATAGAGGTAGCCACCAAAGATCTCATCGGCTCCCTCACCGCTGAGCACCATCTTGATACCCATCGACTTGATGACGCGAGCCAACAAGTACATCGGCGTAGAAGCCCGAACAGTGGTTACATCGTAGGTCTCGATAAAGTAGATAACATCGCGGATGGCATCAAGTCCTTCCTGAATGGTGTAGTTAATCTCATGGTGGACAGTACCGATATGGTCGGCCACCATCTTAGCCTTGGCCAGATCGGGCGCACCTTTCAAGCCCACGGCGAAGGAGTGCAGACGGGGCCAGTAGGCACGCGACTGCGAGTTGTCCTCGATACGATGCTCGCTGAACTTCTCGGCAATGGCGGAGATGACCGATGAGTCCAGTCCTCCAGAGAGCAGCACACCATAAGGCACATCACTCATCAGCTGTCGTTTAACCGCATCAGTAAGAGCATCGTGAATGGCTTCCACGCTGGCGGGGTTGTCCTTTACTGCACTATAATCAAACCAATCGCGATGATAGTACCTTGTAAAATTGAAAGATTGATGAGTTGAAGAATTGAAGTTACCTTTATTTTTAAATAATTCAATTTTTCCATTTTTCAATTCTTCAGATTTAACGTAGAGGTAGTGTCCGGGAGGGAAGGGTTCGTAGTAGTCACACTGTCCTTCGAGAGCCTTCAGTTCTGAGGCCACATAAATCTTTCCTTCGTGATCGTAGCCTATATAAAGAGGAATGACGCCAATAGGATCCCGGGCAATCAGGAAAGCATCTTGCTCCTCATCGTAGAGGGCAAAGGCGAAGATACCAGAGAGTTGTTCCAGTAAGGAGCCTAACCCCTCTCGAACGGAAGGGGACTGCTGGCGCAATTCGCGATAGAGGGCGAGGATAACCTCACAATCCGAGCCAGTCTGGAAAGTGTATTTCCCCGCATATTTCCTTCGGATATCCTGATGGTTATAAATCTCACCATTCACGGCCAGCACCTGTTTGCGGTCGGGCGCATATAACGGCTGCCCACCACTCTCAGGGTCCACAATACTCAGTCGTTCGTGAGCTAAGATAGCACTACCGCCACAATAGATTCCACTCCAATCAGGACCGCGGTGACGGATTTTCTGACTCATACGTAATGCCTTCTGCCGCAGTTCGGCAGAAGGCTCCTTGATCTGGAAGATTCCTACGATTCCACACATAATATATTTTGTATTTGGTTGTTGTTTGCTGTTGTTTTGCTTACGGCTGCAACGTGAGACCGAAGACCAAGTATGCCTTCTGTGTGCTCGGGTTGGCAGCAATCTGTGCAAAGACTGGGATACTGAACGTATCGGTTACCTTGATGTCTTTGGTGGCCTGCAACGAAACATTGGTAACGGCAAAGCCATTGGTACCATAACTGGTGGTGGCGAAGGGTACTGCACCTACGGCTGCACTCCAGTCAACCGATGCGAGTTTGAATGGTACGCTCAGTTCTGCATAACTTGAATAGGCGCGATCACCATCTTTGTTCACCCCGTCGTTACCTGCGAAGTTGGTGTACCACTGAATGGCTACCGGACCGAAGTCGTAACCGATGTTGGCCTCGAATACATGACTCGTCTTGTGGGCGTCATAGAGGAAATAACGCTCCTCAGGACTGTTGAACCAGTAGTCGGTAATACCGAGGTTCAAGCCACCGATGGTATAAGCAGCGGTCAGATCCAGTTCCTTGGTATCGCTGGCGTCCACCAGTCCTACACTACCCCATGCTCCAATACTGAATCCTTTGTAGTCCAAGCCAAGTGTGGGCTGCAACGATGCGCTACCACATTCCAAGCCACGCCATATATACTGACTGACCACATCTGCAGAAACATTTACTTCTTGTGCCTTTACAGGAATTATACACATCATTATCAATGCACTAATTATAATCTTTGTTTTCATAACCATTTTGTTTTTTTGTTATTATTCTAATTATTTCCCTCCCTCGCAGGGAGGGGTGAAGGGATAGTCTCTTTAGTTATAGCACAACTCTCCATGTTCGTAAACGTCGAGACCTTCCTCCTCTATACGTTTATCAACGCGCAAACCGTGAATATATTTTATTCCATAGAATAATATGAATCCACAAGCAGCTGCCCAGAGGTCGATGACGAGGATACCGAACAGCTCTGCACCGAAGAATCCCCAGCCGAAACCGTAGAACGCACCGTTAGAAGTAGAAAGCAAACCCGTCATCAAGGTACCGAGGATACCGCATACACCATGTACGCTGGAAGCACCAACAGGATCGTCGATATGCAGTTTATGATCAATGAACTCAATGGAATAGACCAACACGATACCGCATACCAGACCGATGATGACTGCTCCCATGGGAGACACAAGGTCGCAACCTGCTGTGATACCCACCAATCCTGCCAGTACACCGTTGAGTGTCAGAGAAAGTGAGGGTTTACCATACTTCAGCCAGGTGAGGAACATCGTAGCCGCACCACCTGCTGCAGCAGCTAAGTTCGTGGTGAGGAACACATGTGAGATGGCGATGCGGTTCACCTCACCAGAGGCTGCCAACTGAGAACCGGGATTGAATCCAAACCAACCCAGCCAAAGGATGAACACACCCAAAGATGCCATGGTCAGGTTGTGACCGGGAATAGCGTTGCTCTTACCTTCCTTAGAATACTTACCGATACGGGGACCGAGTGCCATAGCACCAATCAGGGCCAATACACCACCCACGCTATGTACGATGGCAGAGCCTGCAAAGTCGTGGAACACATCACCAAAGGTGGTCATCATAAAGCTGTCGGCAGCATCGTTACAGAGCCAGCCTCCGCCCCATGTCCAGTGACCCTCAATGGGATAGATAAACAAAGAGATCACCGCACTGTAGATCAGATACATCGAGAACTTGGTACGCTCGGCCATGGCACCACTGACGATGGTGGCAGAGGTAGCGCAGAACACGGTCTCGAAGATGAGGAAACCCTCAACGGGTAAATCACCTTTATAGAAAGAGAGGTCGCCCCAGTTGGGCATACCGATAAAGCCTGCTCCCTCGCTGCCAAACATAAAGCCGAAGCCGAGGAAGAAGAACAAGAGTGAGCCGAACATAAAGTCGACAAAGTTCTTCATCAAGATATTAGCCGTGTTCTTACTACGGGTGAATCCCGCTTCGCACAGAGCGAATCCCGGCTGCATCCAGAAAACCAACATGGCTGCCAATAGCATCCATACCGTATCGAGTGATAATCCAATTTCGTTCATAATCCTGAAAATTTTGTGTTTGTGTATTACTTATTACTTTCTCTTCCCTTCCCTATGTAGGGGTCGGGGGTTCTACTTCTTATCTCTAAGCACCGTATCACCATTCTCTCCCGTGCGGATCGACCAGGTGTCGATTACGTCGCTCACGAAGATACGTCCGTCGCCTACCTCACCTGTATGCGCCACCTGCAGGATCACCTTCACGGTGGGGTCGAGGAAGATGTCACGACACACGATCGTGATGGCCACACGCTCTATTACATCTGTACTATACTGTACACCACGGTAAATTCTCTCCTGTCGGCTCTGTCCAATGCCGTGGACGTCATGGTACTCGAACCAGTCGATGTCGGATGAAAGCAAGGCAGCCTTCACTTCCTCGAACTTGGTTTTTCGGATAATAGCTTCAATCTTTTTCATACCTTTTCCTTTTAATAAAACAATCCTTATCTAACACTTTGTCATTTCCGAGTGCAAAGTTAAAGCATTTTGAAAGTAAAACAAGTGATTTGCTTTTCATTTTGTTTAATTATTTATCATTTTCTTATCTTTTGTACTCATACCCTCTTTCTACACTTACAGTTTGTCGACAAAATAGGGATAAGAACTAACAAATTGTTACTTTTGGTCAAAATGAAGATGATTTATTCAATTATTCCTTGTAAAATCTTACAAATCGTCGTACCTTTGCAGCATGAAAGGGAAAGTAGAATTCACCAAGATGCACGGGGCTGGGAACGACTACATCTACGTAAACACCCTCAGGTATAACATCCCCAATCCCGAGAAGACAGCCATCGCTTGGAGCGATCGCCATAAAGGTATCGGTAGCGACGGACTGGTACTGATTGGAAAGTCGCCTATTCCCGAGGCAGATTTCACCATGCGCATCTTCAACGCCGACGGCTCGGAAGCCATGATGTGCGGCAATGCATCAAGGTGCATCGGAAAATATCTCTACGAAAGGGCCCTGACAACACAAACACACATCCGTCTGCTCACGCTCTCCGGGGTCAAGAACCTGGAGCTACATCTCGACAGCAGTCATACTACCGTGGAAAGCGTCACGGTTGACATGCTTGGTCCGGCCTTCGATGTTCCCACTCAGTTTATCCCCATTTCTACCAAAGCTGATGAGGATCTGCCCGAAGGTACGTTCGTATCGATGGGAAATCCACATTACGTGATCTTCACAGACGACATCGACCAGGTGAGTGAGATAGGACCTATACTGGAACGCCACCCTTCCTTCCCGCAGCGCTGTAACATAGAGTTTGCGCGCATGGAACCTGACGGCGGTATCAGGACAAGAGTATGGGAACGGGGCAGCGGCATCACCATGGCCTGTGGAACGGGCGCCTGTGCTACTGCCGTGGCTGCTTGTAAAACAGGCAGAGCAGGACGTAAGAGCAACATCATCATGGATGGCGGCACCCTCGATATCGAGTGGAGCGAGAAAGATGATCACGTTTATATGACCGGTCCTGCCGCATTCGTCTTTGATGGCGAAGCAGAATTATGAATTATGAATTATTGAAAATATGGCTTTAGTAAACGACCACTTCCTGAAATTACCGAACAACTACTTGTTCGCAGATATTGCCAAGAAGGTGAATGCCTTCAAGGCCACACACCCGAAGATTGATGTAATCAGTCTTGGCATCGGTGATGTTACCCAACCGCTGGCACCCGCCGTGATTGAAGCTATTCATAAGGCTGCCGACGAGATGGCTACCCGCCAGGGATTCCGAGGCTACGGTCCTGAGCAGGGTTACGATTTCCTTCGTGACGCCATTCTGAAGAACGACTTCCTGTCGCGAGGCATTCATCTCGACCGTGACGAGGTGTTCATCAACGACGGTGCCAAGAGTGATACGGGAAATATCCAGGAACTGGTGCGCTGGGATAACTCCATCGGTGTTACCGATCCTATCTATCCCGTTTATATCGACTCGAATGTGATGATAGGACGGGCAGGTGTTCAGGAGAACGGTCGTTGGTCGAATGTGATCTACATGCCCTGTAATGCCGAGAACAACTTCGTTCCGCAGATTCCTGATCAGCGTGTGGATGTGATCTACCTCTGCTATCCCAACAACCCCACAGGAACGGTGATTACCAAGGAAGAGCTGAGCAAGTGGGTGAACTACGCCCTGAAGAACGACACGCTCATCTTCTACGATGCCGCTTACCAAGCCTATATTCAGGATGAAAAGATTCCGCATAGCATCTACGAGATAAGGGGTGCCCGTAAGTGTGCCATCGAGTTCCACTCGTATTCCAAGACCGCTGGTTTCACAGGTGTTCGCTGTGGCTATACCATCGTACCGAAGGATGTTACTGCTGCCACACTGACGGGTGAGCGTATCCCGCTCAATCCATTGTGGAACCGTCGACAGTGTACGAAGTTCAATGGCACCAGCTATATCTCGCAACGCGCCGCTGAAGCCATCTACACCCCTGAGGGAAAGGAACAGGTAAAGGCCACCATCGACTACTACATGCAGAATGCCAAGAAGATGCTCACAACGCTCCGTTCTTTAGGCTTTGAGTGCTACGGCGGTGAGAACGCCCCGTATATCTGGGCAAAGACACCCGAGAACATTCCTTCATGGAAATTCTTCGAGGAAATGCTCTATGGTGCCCATGTGGTCTGCACACCGGGTGTAGGCTTCGGTCCTGCAGGCGAAGGCTATGTACGCTTCACAGCCTTCGGCAGTCATGAGCAGACCGACGAAGCTCTGCAGCGCATTGAGAAGTGGCTAAAATAAAGTGATTTGTTTCTTGAACATCGGACTTTCCACGTAGCTTACGAAAGCCTGATTCACCTTGCGGATGCCGCCAGGTGTGGGATAATGACCTGTGAAGTACCAATCACCAGGATGATTGGGGCATGCTTCATGGAGGCCTTCGATGCTTTGGAAGACAAGTTCTACAGGTGCATGCATATCGTTAGGTCGCAACATCTCCACAATCTTCTTATTGATCTCCTCCACCGTAAAGGGAGCATAGATTTCGCGAACAGGAGATTCTTCCCCTTGTTCCTCAGGTGACAAGGCACGGATCTGCTCTTTGCACTTCCTATACGTTTCCGAGATAATCTCATGCATTCCCCTTTCATGAATCAAGGCGATGGCCGCCCGGAAAGCACACAACTCTTCCAGACGTGACATGTCAATGCCATAGTAGTCGGGATAGCGTATCTGTGGAGAACTGCTCACCATCACGATCTTCTTCGGATGAAGACGGTCGAGAATCTTGAAGATGCTCTCCCGAAGCGTAGTACCCCGGACAATGGAATCATCAATGATGACAAGGTTATCCTTGAAAGGTCGCACACTGCCGTAACTGATATCATAGACATGCGCTGCGAGGTCGTTGCGTTCAGTGTTATCAGCAATAAAGGTACGCAGTTTGATATCCTTCCACACCACCTTTTCCGTACGTACGTTATGCCCCTGCTGACGGAAACCGTCGGTCATACCATAGAACGCCACCTCGGCAGTATTGGGGATATAAGAGAACACGGTATTCCCAATGTCACCATCAATGGCTTTCATGATGGGCTGCATCAGTTGTTCTCCCAAACGCTTACGTTCCTGATAGATGTCACGATCCGAACCTCTGCTGAAATAGATGCGTTCGAACGAACACGCACTCAGCTTCTGAGCCGGTAGGATCTGTTCCAGCAGACTCTCGCCATTCCTTCTCACAATCAATGCTTTTCCTGGCTGTAATTCCTGAACATCCTCGGTATGCAGGTTAAATGTTGTTTGTAACACAGGACGCTCACTGGCCATGGCCACAATTTCTTCATCGATGTAGTAAAACAACGGACGGATGCCCCAGGGGTCGCGCACGGCAAACATCTCACCCGAACCCGTCAGTCCGCACATCACATAGCCACCATCATAGTGGCTCATCGTTGTTCTGAGCACATTGGCCATACAGACATGGTTATCGATGTAACTGGTAATATCCGTACCTTCCAGTCCTTTACCCTTTGCCTCCTCGTACAGTCGTTCCACTTCACGATCCAAGCGGTGCCCCATCAGTTCCAATGTGATATACGAATCACCATAGATACGAGGCGACTGTCCTTGTGAGGTCAGGAAACGGAACACCTCATCGATGTTCGTCATATTGAAGTTGCCACACAGACAGAGGTTCTTTGCCCGCCAGTTGTTACGGCGCAGGAACGGATGGACGAACGTCAATCCGCTCTTCCCTGTCGTGGAGTACCGAAGATGTCCCATGAACAGCTGAGCCTCGGGGAGTCCTCTTGAGAAGATCTCCGTGATGGCATCCTTCCCTTCGGCCTTTTCGCGGAACATATATTCCGTTCCGGCAGGAGCATCCAGGTTGACACAGGCAATACCAGCCCCTTCCTGTCCTCGGTTGTGCTGCTTCTCCATCATCAGATAGAGCTTGTTCAGCGCATACAACCGCGTGCCATATTTCTGTTCGTAGTATTCTAATGGTTTCAGCAGGCGAATCATCGCCACACCGCACTCATGCTTTATTTCTTCCATCTTCAACCCCTCACCTCTCAATTTTCAATTATCAATTATCAATTATCAATTATCAATTAAGTAAGCATGCTTTGATGAAACTCATGAACAGCGGATGGGGATGGAGCACGGTAGATGAATACTCAGGATGGAACTGCGTACCGATATACCATCTCTTATCGGGTATTTCCACAATCTCCACGAGATCAGCAGCGGGATTGACACCTACTCCTTTCATACCCGCCTTCTCAAACTCTTTAAGATAGCGGTTGTTGAACTCATAGCGGTGACGGTGACGCTCCTTGATTAACATCTCCTTACCATATGCCTGCCACGTACGACTACCTTTCACGAGTTCGCACTCATAGGCACCCAGTCGCATCGTTCCGCCCATCTGCGTGATGCTCTTCTGCTCTTCCATGAGGTCGATAACGTTGTGTGGTGTGTGCTCATCCATCTCACGACTATTGGCATCCTTGTAACCCAACACATTGCGGGCAAACTCGATGACCATCATCTGCATGCCTAAACAGATACCAAAGGTGGGGATGTCGTGTGTCCGGGTATATTCGGCTGCGATGATCTTACCTTCAATACCCCGTGTGCCGAAGCCCGGGCAGATCACGATGCCGTTCATGCCGCTGAGCTGTTCGGCTACATTCTCTGGGGTGAGATGCTCACTGTTGATGAAATGCGTCTTCACCTTTCTGTGATTATAGGTGCCGGCATGTGCCAGACTCTCAAGAATACTCTTATACGCATCTTGGAGGTCGTACTTACCCACAAGACCGATGTTGATGATCTCCGTAGACTGCTTCCTGAGCTCCAGGAAGTTGCGCCAAGGACCAAGTTCGGGAGTCTCGCCAACCTCCACGCCCATCTTCTTCAGGATGATGGCGTCAAGACCTTGATGCTGCATGTTAACAGGTACTTCGTAGATGCTGGGGAGATCCTGACTCTGGATGACTGCAGCCACATCCACATTACAGAAATGGGCCACCTTCTCCCTGATTCCCTCATTCAACGCATGTTCCGTACGTAACACCAACACCTCAGGTTGAATACCCAGTCCTTGCAACTGCTTCACACTGGTCTGCGTGGGCTTGGTCTTCAACTCTCCAGCCGCTGCCAGATAGGGCACATAGGTAAGATGCACATTCAACGCCCTTGAAGGACCTAACTCCCAACGTAGCTGTCGGATGGCCTCCAGGAACGGCTGACCCTCGATGTCGCCAATAGTACCGCCGATTTCTGTAATCACGAAATCCAGATCACGCTTCGTGGCATTGAGAAGAATACGTCTTTTAATCTCGTCGGTGATGTGCGGCACCACCTGAATGGTCTTACCCAGATAGTCACCTCTCCGCTCCCGCTCAATCACGCTCAGGTAGATTTGTCCTGTAGTCACACTATTATTACGCGTCATCTCAATACCCGTAAACCGCTCGTAATGTCCAAGGTCCAAATCCGTCTCCATACCATCGGCTGTGACGTAACACTCCCCATGCTCATAGGGATTGAGTGTTCCCGGATCAATGTTGATGTAAGGGTCGAATTTCTGAATCGTTATCCTGTAACCTCGTGCCTGAAGCAGCTTTCCCAACGAAGCCGAGATGATGCCCTTGCCCAATGACGAGGCTACTCCTCCCGTGATAAAAATATATTTCGTCTCCATGCTGTAAGAATTTGGTGCAAAGATACTACAATCTGTTAGTTTATGCGCGTAAGAAAGAGGTATTCAATAGATGAGTTTGAGGAGTGATGACTATCTGCACAACATAAGAAATATATTATTTCAATTTGTAAGCAAAAGCAAACATAATTATTACAATTTGTTACTTATGAACAAAAAGTAGGTAAAAACGTCAGTAATATGACCATTTTGATAGCAGAATGTCATAATTTTGCCACGAATTTAAGATTTAAGAAGGATAATATGACGAATAGCAAGCAAACCCAAAACCAAAAAGGACTCTACCAGAGCGACTATGAGCACGACGCGTGTGGTGTGGGAATGATTGTGAACATCCACGGCAATAAGAGTCACGATCTGGTTGACAATGCACTGAAGGTGCTGGAGAACATGAGGCATCGCGGAGCGGAAGTCGGCAAAGACGGCGACGGAGCTGGTATCATGATCCAGATTCCGCATGAGTTCATCCTGTTGCAGGGTATTCCTGTACCAGAAAAGGGAAAGTATGGCACAGGTCTTGTTTTCCTGCCGAAGGACGAGAAGGCGCAGAGCGAGATTCTCAGCGTGATGATCGAAGAGATAGAACGCGAGGGATTACAGCTGATGCATCTGCGTACGGTACCCACAAATCCCGAATGTCTGGGCGAGTCGGCATTAAGTACAGAGCCTGACATCAAGCAGATTTTCATCACAGGCGTGTCGGATGACAAGGTGGACACCTTCCCGCGCACGCTATATATAATAAGGAAGAAGATTGAAAAACGCATCACAAACAACGACTTCTACATCTGTTCGTTGAGCAACACAAACATGGTTTACAAGGGAATGCTGTCGTCGATGCAGGTACGACAGTACTACCCCGACCTGACAAATCCCTATTTGACAAGCGGACTGGCATTGGTTCACTCACGATTCAGCACAAACACATTCCCTACGTGGAGTTTGGCACAGCCGTTCCGTTTGTTGGCGCACAATGGCGAAATCAACACGATACGTGGAAATCGTGGATGGATGAAGGCGAGAGAGAGCGTATTGTCGAGCGAGGCGCTGGGCGATGCGAAAGCGATTTCACCCATTGTGCAGCCGGGGATGTCAGACTCGGCATCACTCGACAACGTGTTGGAGTTCTTCGTGATGAGCGGTCTGTCATTACCACATGCCATGAGCGTGCTGGTACCGGAGTCGTTCAATGACAAGAACCCGATCAGCGAGGACCTGAAAGCTTTCTATGAGTACCATTCCATCCTGATGGAGCCATGGGACGGTCCTGCCGCTCTGCTGTTCTCCGATGGTCGGTTTGCCGGTGGTATGCTCGACCGCAACGGTCTTCGTCCTGCTCGTTACACCATCACCAAGAACGATACGATGGTGGTGGCATCCGAGGTGGGCGTGATGGACTTCGACCCCACGGAGATTGCCGAGAAGGGGCGTCTGCAGCCGGGAAAGATTTTGCTGATCGACACCCAGGAGGGTAAGATCTACTACGATGGTGAGATCAAGAAGCAATTGGCAGATGAGCATCCCTACCGTCAGTGGTTATCCACAAACCGTATCCAGCTGGAGAAGCTGAAGAGCGGTCGCCATGTGGAGAACGGAGTAAGCAACCTGCTGCAGAAGGAAATGATGTTCGGCTACGGCGAAGAGGATGTAGATGGCACCATCGTTCCGATGGCCATCAACGGTCAGGAGCCTACCGCCTCGATGGGTAACGATACCCCGCTGGCTGTGCTCTCCGACAAACCGCAGACATTCTTCAACTATTTCCGTCAGCAGTTCGCACAGGTAACGAACCCTGCCATCGACTCCATCCGCGAGGAACTCGTGATGAGTCTTACGGAATATATCGGTCGGGTGGGCTCTGGCATCCTCAACCCCGACGAAACCAACTGTAAGATGGTCCGTCTGCCCCACCCCATACTGAACAACACCCAGCTCGATATTCTTTGTAACATCCGCTACAAGGGATTCAATACGATCAAACTGCCGATACTTTTTGACGGAACGAAAGGCGGCGACAGTCTGCGCGATGCGCTTGAGACCTTGTGTCATCAGGCAGAGAAGAGCGTAGATGAGGGATATAACTATATCATCCTGTCCGACCGTGATGTCGATGCTGAGCACGTGGCCATCCCCTCCCTGCTGGCAGTGAGTGCCGTGCATCATTACCTGATTTCCGTTGGTAAGCGTGTGCAGACCGCGCTGATCGTGGAAAGCGGTGAGATCCGCGAGACCATGCATGCAGCCCTGCTGTTAGGCTATGGTGCTTCTGCACTGTGTCCTTATATGACGTTTGCCATCTTGGACGACCTCGTGAAGCGACATAAGATCCAAGAAGACTATGCCACCGCGGAAGCCAACTACATCAAGGCCGTTAAGAAAGGTCTGTTCAAGATCATGGCCAAGATGGGTATCTCTACCATCCGCTCCTATCGCGGTGCGAAGATCTTTGAGAGTATCGGACTCAGTGAGAGTCTGCTGAAGACTTACTTCGGCACGGAAATAAGTACCATCGGCGGTATTGGTCTGGAGAAGATCGCCGCTGATGCCATCGCCATGCATCAGGCAGCCTTTGCCCATAACAACACAGACACAACCTTTTTACCCAACCTCGGTCAGTTCCACTGGCGGAAGGATGGTATCAAACATGCATGGAACCCGGAAACCATTGCTACACTGCAACTGGCTACCCGCACAGGCAACTACGAGAAATTCAAGCAGTTCTCGAAACTCGTCGATGAGAAGGAGGCGCCGATATTCATTCGCGACTTCATCGGCTGGAAGAAGAACCCCATCAACATCGACGAGGTAGAGCCTGTTGAGAACATCGTGAAGCACTTCGTGGCTGGTGCCATGTCGTTTGGTGCTCTCTCTAAAGAGGCTCACGAGGCCATCTGTCTGGCCATGAACAAACTGGGTGCCCGCTCCAACACCGGCGAGGGCGGTGAAGACTCCGAGCGTTTCCACGCCACCTTCGATGGTATCTCACTGTCGAGCAAGACCAAGCAGGTTGCCTCTGGTCGTTTTGGCGTGACAACGGAGTATCTGGTCAACGCCGAAGAGATTCAGATCAAGGTGGCACAAGGTGCAAAGCCTGGTGAGGGCGGACAGCTACCTGGCTTCAAGGTTAACGAGGTGATTGCCAAGACGCGCCACTCTATTCCCGGCATTTCATTGATCTCACCGCCGCCTCATCACGACATCTATAGTATCGAGGACCTGGCCCAGCTCATCTTCGACCTGAAGAATGTGAACCCCACGGCAGCCATCTCTGTGAAACTGGTTGCCGAGAGCGGTGTGGGAACGATTGCCGCTGGTGTGGCCAAGGCCAAGGCCGACCTGATCGTCATCTCTGGCGCAGAGGGTGGTACAGGTGCTTCTCCTGCCAGCTCCATGCGTTTTGCAGGAATATCACCTGAGATCGGACTCTCAGAAACACAACAGACACTTGTTCGTAACGGATTGCGCAGCAATGTCCGTCTGCAGGTAGATGGTCAGATCAAGACCGGTCGTGACATCGTGTTGATGGCCTTGCTGGGTGCCGAGGAGTTTGGATTCGGTACGGCAGCCCTCATCGTATTGGGATGTGTCATGATGCGAAAGTGTAACCTGAATACCTGTCCTATGGGTGTGGCTACGCAGAACCCTGAGTTGCGCAAGCATTTCATGGGGCGTTATGAATATCTCGTCAACTATTTCACGTTCCTCGCCCAAGAGGTTCGCGAATACTTGGCAGAACTCGGATTCAAGAGTCTGAACGATATCGTGGGTCGCACCGACCTGATTGAGACACGCGAATCGGCTCTCGACTTCTCGCGCCTGCTCAACAAGGAAGAGGGTACGCTTCATTTCACTGGTGATGTTCACAAGCCTTCTGTGCCGCTGGGTATGCAAGGAACCGTTCTTGACCAGCAGATGATAGAGGCTGCATCAAAGGCTATCGACAAGGGTGAAGAGGTGAACCTCGACTATGCCATCAAGAATACCGACCGCGCCGTGGGTACCATGCTCTCTGGCGTCATCGCCAAGAAATACGGACTGGCTGGTCTGCACGACAATACCATCAACGTGAAGTTCAAAGGTTCTGCAGGACAGTCGTTCGGTGCCTTCCTGGAACATGGCATCAGCTTCAAGCTCGAAGGCGAAACCAACGACTACTTCGCCAAGGGACTCTCTGGCGGACGTATTGCCATTCTTCCTCCCACACGTGCTAACTTCGCTGCTGAGGACAATATCATCGCAGGTAATACGGGTCTTTACGGCGCCACCAGCGGTGAGCTCTATATCAATGGTAAGGTAGGTGAACGCTTCGGTGTCAGGAACTCTGGTGCCATTGCGGTACTGGAAGGCGCAGGCGACCACTGCTGCGAGTATATGACAGGCGGTCGGGTGGTTGTGCTTGGTGAGACAGGACGAAACTTCGCCGCCGGTATGAGCGGTGGTGTGGCCTATGTCTGGGACAAGAACCACAACTTCGACTACTTCTGTAATATGGACATGGTGGAGATCAATCTGGTGGAAGATAGCGTGTCGCGTAAAGAACTGCACGAACTCATTCGTCAGCACTACCTCTACACGGGTTCTAAACTGGCCCGCACCATGCTCGACAACTGGAACCACTACATCGAGGACTTCATCCAGATTGTTCCTATCGAATATAAGCGTGTGCTACAGGAAGAGCAGATGAAGAAACTACGCGACAAGATTGCTGACATGCAACGAGAGTATTAATTTTCAATTTTCAACTTTTGGAACAGCGAGGGCCAAAGATGCTTGCATCAATTTGGCAGAGTCGTGACAAAAGTCAACGAAGTTAATTTTTCAATTCTAAAAAGATGGGAAATCCGAAAGCATTTCTGGAGATACACCGCCAAGAGGCAGGCTATCGTCCGATACAAGATAGAATACACGACTTCAGCGAAGTTGAGCAGACACTCAACACCCGCGAGAGAAAACTCCAGGCCAGCCGTTGCATGGACTGTGGCGTACCTTTCTGTCATTGGGCTTGTCCGTTGGGCAACAAACCGCCAGAGTGGAACGATGCACTGTATAAAGGCGACTGGGAATTGGCTTATCGTTTGCTCAACGCCACGAATCCCTTCCCGGAATTCACTGGTCGTATCTGTCCTGCCCTCTGCGAAAAGGCCTGTGTGCTGAACCTCATCGAACATGAGCCTACTACCAACCGCGAGGATGAGTGTGCCATTACCGAGGCTGCCTTCCGCGAAGGCTATATCACCGTTCATCACCCGGAGCGTAACGGGAAGAAAGTGGCTGTGATCGGAGCGGGTCCTGCAGGATTGGCTGCAGCCAACGACCTGAACCTGATGGGCTATCAGGTAACGGTATTCGAGAAGAATGAGGCGGCTGGCGGACTGCTTCGCTATGGTATTCCCAACTTCAAGCTGAACAAGACCGTTATCAACCGCCGCATCGCACTGCTGGAGGAAGAAGGAATCGAGTTTCGATACGGCTGCGCCGTATCAATTGATAATGGACAATTGACAATTGACAATGAGGCGAATAATTCTCAATTTTCAATTCTCAATTCTCAATTTGATGCGATAATTATCGCATCAGGCACTCCTACTGCCCGCGATCTCAAAGCACCTGGTCGTGAACTGAAGGGCGTACACTTCGCCCTCGAGCTGCTGGCGCAGCAGAACCGTGTGCTTGCCGGAATGGAGTTCTCGAAAGATGAGCGCATCACGGCCAAAGGAAAGGATGTGCTCGTCATCGGTGGTGGCGATACAGGCTCCGACTGCATAGGAACCGCTCATCGTCAGGGTTGCAAGAGCGTGACACAGATTGAGATCATGCCCAAGCCCGTTGAAGGTCATGTGGACCCCAAAAATCCCTGGCCGAACTTCCCCCGCACCCTCAAGACCACCTCTTCGCACGAAGAGGGATGTACAAGAAGATGGAACATCAACACCCTTGAGTTCCTGGGTAAGGACGGTAAGCTCACTGGTGTGAAAGTACAGGAAATCGACTGGAAACCCAATCCCAACGGCGGTCGTCCCATCATGGTCGAGAAGGGTAAGCCGGAAATCATCAAGGCCGAGCTCTGTCTGTTGGCCATGGGCTTCCTGAAGCCCGAACACCCCGAGTATCCCGAGAACGTGTTCGTATGCGGCGACTCAGCCAATGGCGCCAGTCTGGTTGTCAGGGCCATGGCCAGTGGTAAGCAGACCGCCCAGAAAGTGCACGCTTTCCTGACGAAATAAAATTACTTTTTCAACACTTTATCCACTTCTTGCACAAAGATGTCAAGACCCGCGAAACCAATCTGTTTGAAGGTCTGGTTGCCCTGTTTGTCGTAGATGGCGTAGGTGGGGATGCCCTCCGATTCATACTTGTCCAGGATGTAACTGTATTGCTCCTTCGTCAGGTAGTAGTGGTCGCCGTCGATGTCATTGATCATCTCCTGCCAGAGGGCGACGGGCGATGTGGGTGAGGTGATATAGACAAACTGGATGTTTTCATTTTTAAGCGTAGCCTTCCAGGGTTTCATCTTCTTATGTCCATCCTTGCAAGGTCCGCACCAGGTGGCCCAGATATCGATGAGCACCACCTTGCCCTTGTAACGGTCGAGGATGGTCTGCAGGATGTTTTCAGGGGCCACGTCGTCCAGTTCCTTATAGAACACGGTCTGCTGATTGGACAGCTCGTCAGCAATGCGCTGCTGCTCGGCCAGGTACTCGCGGATGACGTTCTTGCAGTCTTCATGTTTCATGGTTTCGAGAAGCATTTTCGCAAGCTCCACCAGCTCTGGATTCTTCGCCGTCTCTATGCATCTGAGCTCGTCGTTATAGTCATTCTTCTCAGCAGCTTTTGGATCGTATACGCTCAGTAGGGCTTCCCAGAACTCTTGGCTGCAGGGCGATGTAGGCTCATTCAGGAACTTCCAAGAGTAGGCTTTTTCCTCCTCCGAAAGCGTCAGTAGGTCTTTGTTCTTCTCCATATTCTCAAAGAGATCGCGTTGAGACCAGACCACCTTTCCGTCCTCACCCACAAAATAGTTGCTATATTTGAATTTAAACTGATGCAACCATTCCATGTAGTTCGATTCTTCTAACATGCACAGAAGGTCCTGGGCTGCTGTGGTCAATTTCGATTTCCTGATAGTGGCCACGCGCTGGTCGAAGATATTTTGCAGGCATTGCATACGCTCCTCCTTCGTCTTGCACTCCTTGACCTTCAGGAACACCTCATCGTCATTACCGATGAAATCGTAGTACTGGTTGGCTTTCTTCATATTCACCAGGTCCATGTTGGTCTTGGCCATATAGCCTTTGTAGGCCACAAACGGCTTGTTGTCGTTACAAATCTTCATGAGGATCTCCGTTTCCTGACCTGGGGCGATGACGATGCTGCTGAAAGCCAATCCATACACGCCAACCGTCACCTCGCGCGTCAGCCAAAGGGGAACCTCTACCGTCACCGTGCCGTCGTCGGCAAACGGAAGCATCTTTTCAAAACGCTCCTTCCTACCCAGTGGTGTAAAGCCGCCCACAAAGAAATCCAATTTCATGCCCGGCTTGTAGCCCAGCATCTTCACCTTGATGGTGGCAACGCCCTTGTTGATTTTGGCTGCAGGCAGCGTCTCGTCCTGCGCGTACTTCACATCTTGCCACTCAGCAGGTAGCACCAGTTTCTGTTTCATCTTGCTGTCGCAGATGTTCCAGAAACCGAACGCCCCATCGATGTCACCCTCCGAGAAGTCCAGCACCTTCGTGTCCTGAGGCACAGGCTTGAAGTGGAGCGCCAGATGGGCTATTCCGCTCTCAGGTATCCAGAACAGCGAGTCGGGCTGCAGGTCGGACTCTTTCTCGTTGGTCTTTGCGCCACCCGTAAAGGCATACTTCTTGCCGTCGGGCGTCTGCACAAACGACTCCTTGGCAAAGCGAATCCACCTGCCCGGGCGGTAAATGGCCGTGACGTGCAACACCGTCTCCGTCTCCTTCAGCTCTACCTTAGTGATTTCGAACGTGGAGTTACTTGCTCCCATGAATGCTGTGGGCTGCTCCCACACAACATCTTTCATCTTGGCCTGCCCCGTCAATGCAACGAGAGCAAGCAGAATAACTGTAAATAGTTTTTTCATATCGTTTTTCATATTTCGTCTGCAAAGATACGAATAAGCGAGAACAATACAAAGAAAAACATTATTTTTCTTTGTATTGTCGAGCGAAAGTATCTTCGGCGCAGCCAGAGATACGAATAAGCGAGCGAAATACCAAACAAAAGCTTGTTTTTGTTTGTATTTTTCGATTTTGTCTTTCACTCAACAAAAAACCCCTCCTTTTGGGAGGGGCTTGGGGTAGGCTTATTTCACCACTGCCTTTTTGCCATTATGAATATACACGCCCTTCTTCGTGGGCTTCCCACTCATCTTCTGACCATCAATGGTGTACCACTCTTCACTTTGAACTTTGAACTTTGAACTTTGAACTTTATCTGCATCCCTTTGACCATTATCAATGCCCGTGGTGATGCTAATTGGGGTGGTGAATTCCTTGATATTGTACCAGACGATATTACTCTTATTGCCTGGCTGACCTTCTGCCAGACCGCCGTAATAAATGCTCTGCACACCAATACGGTTGAATGTAGCCAATTCGTCCTTGTCTTGGTTGAGATAAACCTTACTGCCACCCTCGTAGAAGTCAAAACCATCTGTTAAATTATAGGGCACCTCTGTGATTGTCTCGTCAAGGTATTTATAAAGGTCTTTTGTGAACACAATGGACTGGACTACATGCTCAACATCGCTATACAGGCTATAGTACAACTTGTAAAGATTCATCGGATTGCCGTTCACATCAAATATAGGAACATCGAGTGTGACATACGGGTAACTGGTACCTTCAAGTTTAACCACCTTGAAGGATGGATCGGCGGGTTTGTCTGCCTTCTCAACGAAATATGACCACTCGTTGTCGGTATATATTTCATACGGGTAGTCGTATTGATGATATTCATTCAGATAGATCCAAGTATTAGTATCAGTAGTAAATGTCTTGGTTGTACTATCATATGTAAACGACACGTCACAGTTCGTGGTTCCATTGAAACCCACAAAGTAGAATGGATAGTCCGCCCCCCAATAATTACGACTGCCATAATACTGTCCTGAAGTGAAAGTAACGGTGTTATTGCTCTTCGTCCCTTTTACCCATGCATCGGGAATGTCATGGCAGAGTCCCTGCACGTAAACATCATTCCCATCAAAGCCGATATTGACAAATTTGGTGAATTCAGTATATACAGGGTTCTTGTCGTCATCGTATTCTACGGTTTTGCCTGTCCACACATATGCTTCCGCCACCAAGTTCTCGGGTACTACCACCTCTTGAGGAACATACACCTCACCCTGACAAACGGTAAGCCTGTCATAGTAACCCCAATAATTTATTATCGATTCTTGGCTATTCTCAACAAGATATGGCGTGGTAAGAACAAATGTCTTGGTACTGCTATCGAAGCTAAATACGATATCCACGACATCTTCCAGATTATTAGAGCCAACCATGTACTCCTTGCCAATGTTGTTTTCTCCTACGAACTGTCCAGAGGCAAAGGTAGCAGTGTTACCATTGATGGTTCCCTTCATCCATGCATCGGGGAAGTAATAGGGAATACCCTTGATATACACGTCATTTCCGTCGAAGGCCACCTCAATGGCTTTTTCCACAGGATTTTTGGTGCTACCATGAGAGTAATTGCCATCTATCTTCCAATTGGTCTCTATCGTGATACCATCGGGAACCTCTACAAGTGAGGGAAGAGCAACGGTATTGATGACGGCACCAGATTGTATGTAGTAGAAATAGTAAAGAGCATCTATCTTGGCGTTTACAAACAGGTAGTTGTTGAGGGTGTATGTATTGCTTTCAACACTGTATGTAAAAGTAATGTCTTCAATGTTTTTAGAATCATTGTCATATCCCAAGAGGTAAATCTGGTATCCGTTGTATTCACCCATATATTGTCCTGTAGGAATGGTGAGTGTTGTGCCGCTAAGTGTTCCCCTTGCCCAAGCTTCGGGTAAAACATTCCCGTTTCCATCACTGGCCAACCCTTGGATATAGACCGTGTTACCATCTTTAACCATCTGTATAGGGGTTTCGATTTCACTTGTGCCGTCTGAATTACAACTAACACCTCTATAGTAGTAGGTTACAGGAGTAGAATTGACTGGAGGTGAGATCACTCCAGTGACGAAGCTGGTCTCTACCCACTTACTGGAATGTGTTGCATCGCAGACGGTCCTTACTCTTACCTGATAGGTGGTGCCTGTCTGAAGACCATCAGTGATGTTGAACATTGGTTGAGTCACGGTCAGCGGTCCCAGCCATGTATCAGAGGCATAAGACTTGAATTCCACTTCCCATCGGTCTGCATCACTCTCCCATGACACTTTGGCAGTGGTTCCTGTAATATCACTTACTGTCAGGTTCTTGGGCTTCTCACAAATGGTGCTGTTGGGAACAACATAGGTAAAGGTGGTCTTGGGGATGAAGTTACACTGGGTTGCAGTAACTTCGTCCAGACTATTTTCATTTGTTCCTGCGACAGAAGCATCTGTGACAGCCTTACCATAGAATTTGATGAGATTATAACCTTGATTAGTAGTATTCTCAATACCTATCAGAAGGTTACCGCCACTATAGGGGAATGGTTCATCAAAGTCGATGGTTAACGTTCCGCAACCCTCGGCACTCACCACGCTGAGTGTACCCTGATACACAATGGCATCACTGGTCTTCGGTTCGAATTCATTGATTCTGGTGTAATCCACTTCCTTCAGATAGACATCCACGGTTGCTAATGTTGTGTATGGAATGTCTTCTGTTTGGGTATAGAACGTCATGCTGGTAATCGTTTTACCAGCCATGTCGCCAAGGTTGCTTGAAGGAATAACGAATTGACTTCTGGTAAAGTCGTCAAAGTAATACATATACGCAGGAACGTATTCGCTTATTGACGTTCCGTCATACACGGTTAGGGTTTCCGGCTCAGTGTATTTCGATGTGATGCCGATTTTGATGTAGTTTCGGTACCCCGCCACGTGTTTATTACTGCCGCTGAAGTTGTTGATGTTATCCAAACTGATAAAACTGGCATCAGAATAATAGATTGCCCGGTTTTGACCTGAAACAGCTTGTATGGTATAAGCTGTGCAAATAGAGCCATAATTTTCGCTATTTGTGTCGTAGAAGCAGACCAGCAGATTCTTGGAGCCGCTGTATTCGAACTGTTTCTGCAAGGTAATGGTTGTCCAGTCTTCTTGTGCAACACTGAAGCCACCGTCAAACACCAGGTCATCCTGGGTGACGGGCACCATGTCTTGGTTGTAGTCGAAGAAAGTCTTATCCACTTCTTTCAGATAGATCTTAATGCCATTCGCTCTGAACCCCTTAGTGTACATGAAAGAGAGAGAAGTAATGGTTCCAGCCATTCCAATCTCATCAGCAGTATAGATCTGCTGCGACAGGGAATAGCGCTCATAGGTGTTGAAGGGTAGCGTATAGATAGTAGTAGTCTTGCTACCAATCGTCACTTCGTCTGCTCTCGCTGCGCCCATCCAGGCCAGCACAAGCATCATTGATAATAGTAGTCTTCTTTTCATAAGTGTTGATTGTTGTTGATTTGGTTACAAAGATAGTGAAAATGAGCGAAATAGCAAAACAAAAAGTGGTTTTTTTATTCCCGAGTACAGCCTTTCTTTTTTGCAAAAATACAAATAATATCAACATAAACAAAACTTTGGAGTATTACTTGATAAAAGAAATTGATTTAGCGGCACATCTCCTTCAAACCTTGCACTACTCTTTAAGCAATGAAGCCAAATGAGCGGTGCTTAACATTGTTTATCATTTGTAGATGCAGTATTTCGAAATCTTTGCGTTTATATAAAAAAGGAGTTCAACTAAATATGTAGGCAATGATGAAAAAGTACATGTTTTTATGGGGTGTTTTCGCCTTACTCGGTTTGGTGGCATGCAGTGATGAAACACCCGAGGAACAACCTGAAAGAATGTTCGCGTTGACGAACCTCAACTATTCTGGGTGCAAGTCATACGTGGAGTCACGATCCATCGGAGATAATGAGTATTTCGAACTGAAAGGAACTCAGGCAGGAAACCTTTTGGTGAAGCATGCTAATGCTGTCTTCAACTGCGCATCCGATAAGTTTGAAGCCAAGGCCAGCATAGAAGGTAAGACAATTACGGTGACGGAATTAGATGTGATTAAAGATGGTGTCATGGTGAAATGCATTTGTCCCTACGACCTTGACTATGAGATTGGTCCATTGAAAGAAGGTGAGACCTATTCCATGACAGTCGTTTCAACATACGACTTGGGAACAGATGATCCAAATCTCACGCCTAACGGTTATGAAACAACATTCAGTTTCGTTTATTCGTCAACGTTGTCAAAGACCATACCCTATCAAAAAGAGTGACAGGAACCTGGTACCTGTCACATATGGGGAGGGGTTCTTCGCATAGCAAAGCGGCAAAGCCGAGCGAGGGGTAGGCTTATTTCACCACGGCCTTTTTACCATTATAAATATACACGCCTCGCTTCGTGGGCTTCCCACTGAGCTTCTGTCCATCAAGGGTGTACCATTCATCCCTTTGACCTTTGACCGCATCCCTTTGAACCTTATCAATGTCAGTGGCGATGCCCGAGGGTTTCTTATAAGTGAAGTAGCCCGGGTTGTTGGGACCACCATCGACGTGGGCGTAGGTCTTGTTACTCGGGTTGGTTGCTTTCCATTTGGTACCTTGACCGCCCTCCAGACTGGTGCATTGATCGAACATGAGAATTGAGTATGTGTCAGTCACGTTATCCGTGCTCCAACCATCGCCCACATAGATGGTTTGCAGGTTGGTGCAGCCACTAAACATGGCTCTCATATCAGTGACCATACCCGTATTGAAATGGGTCAGGTCAAGAGTGGTCAAGGATTTGCATATGGCGAACATGGAAGCCATGCTTGTCACCTCGCTGGTGTTCAGGTGACCGATGTTCGAGATGGTTCGCAGATTCTCCATCTTGCTAAACCAACCGTACGTGTTCGTGGGGCGGGCGTGAGCGAAGGATGAGTCGAAGACCACTCGGGTGACATTGGCGTTCGTCTTGTCGTTGAACCAATCTTGGCTAACAGGTTCCGTCTTCAGGCTGTAAGTGGTGCCCGTGCGGCTGCTGCGCTGGTTGTCGTAGTAGAACGTGAGCGTTCCATTCTGATAGCAGGCGTAGGGCTCAGTACCCGCAGCGGTGAAGTAGCCCGGGGTGCTCGTGCCACCGTCGATACGGGCGTAGGTCTTGTCAACGTGGCTTCCATCGTAAGTCGTTCCTTGACCACCCTCCAGACTGTTGCAATAATAGAACATGTAACCGGACTCTGTCACGGCTGCCGTGTTCCATCCGCTTCCCACATAAATGGTTCGCAGGTTGGTGCAATAGTCAAACATGTAACTCATATCAGTCACCTTCGACGTATTGAAACTGCTCAAGTCAAGACTCGTCAAACCCAGATTATAAAAGAACATGTAACTCATGTTGGTCACCTCACTGGTGTTCAGGTAATTCAAGCCCGTGATGGACTGGAGATTGTACATGTTATAGAACCACATGTAGGTCGTCGTCGGGCGGGCGTCGGCAAACGATGGGTCGAAGACCACCTGGGTCACACTGACAAAAGTGCCATCATTATCCCAACCAGGAGCATTGTAGTCCGTGTCCGAATTCAGGTCGTAGAACTTGCCCGAGCGGAAGGCGTACTGATCGTCGTTGTAGAACGTGAGCGTTTTGTTCTCAGACGTGTAGATGGCGTAAGCCTTTGTAACAGCGGTCAAGTAGCCGGGATTGCTCGTGCCACCATCGACGCGGGCGTAGGTCGCGTCGACGTGGTTGGGATCATAGGTCGTGCCCTTGCCGCCCTTCAGACTGGTGCAATTCCCGAACATACTTGCGGATTCCATCACTTCAGCCGTGCTCCAGCCATTGCCCACATAGATGGTTTTCAGATTCGTGCAGTCACTGAACATTGAATCCATGTATGGAGTTTCGGCCGTGTTGAAACTACTCAAGTCAAGGCTTGTCAAACCTTTGCAACCACTAAACATAGATGAAAAAGAATACACAAGCGACGTTTCCCAGCTGCTCAGGTCAAGGGTTGTCAGGCTGGTGCAGCCAGAGAACATGGCGGACATCTCATACACCCAGGATGTGTTGAAATGGCTCACATCAAGGCTCGTAAGTTTTGTACAATTCGTAAACATATAAGCCATATCGGTCACCTTGCTGGTGTTCAGGTAACTCAGGCCCGTGATGGATTGGAGATTCTCCATATTGTAAAACCACATGTAAGTAGTCTTTGGGCGAGCATCGGCGAACGAGGGTTTAAAGACCACTTTGGTCACTTTGGATTTGGTGCCATCGGTGTCCCAACCGGTATTGCTGCCGTTCGTGTTCAGGTCGTAGGTCGTGCCCGTGCGGCTATCGCGCTGGTTGTCGTAGTAGAACGTCAGCGTCTTGTTCGACGACGTGTAGCAGGCATAGGGTCTTGGCGCATGAATGTCGGTGAAGTAGCCCGGGTTGCTCGTGCCGCCGTCGATGTGGGCGTAGGTCGCGTCTTTCCAGCGTGAAAAGTATTCGGTGCCCTGGCCACCTACCAGGTCGAAGCATTGAGCGAACATATTTTCGGATCTCGTCACCTTAGCCGTGCTCCAGCCTGTGTCCACATAGATGGTCTCCAGATCATCGCAGCCTTCGAACATCGAATTCATATAGGCCACGTTGGCTGTGTTGAAACTGCTCAAGTCGAGGACCGTCAGCTGACTGCAATTATAGAACATGTATTTCATGTCTACCACCTTGGCCGTGTTGAAATGGCTCACATCAAGGCTCGTAAGCCATGTACAATTCTGAAACATATTAGACATGATAGTCACCTCGCTGGTGTTCAGATACTCCATGCCCGTGATGGATTCAAGTTTCTGCATATAGGAAAACCAACGGTTGGTAGTCGTCGGGCGGGCATCGGCGAACGAGGAGTCAAAGACCACCTGGGTCACAGAGCTGTTGGTGCGGTCGGATTCCCAGCCGGGAGTCATGACGTCCGTGTTCAGGCTGTAGGTCGTGCCCGTTCGTGTACTGCGCAAGTTGTCGTAGTAGAACGTGAGCCTCTTGTTCGAGTCTGTATAGTTGGCATAAGCCTCTTGGGCATTAGCACCAATGGCGCTCATCAGGGTTATCAATAAGATAACCAGTCGTTGAATAATGGATGTTGGTTTCATAAGCGGATAGTTTTGATGATTGGAGGTGCCCTACCCCCTCCAAAGGAGGGAAACTGGGGATTCAGTTGCAAAGATAGTTTTTTTCTTTGAACTTTGGACTTTGAACATTGAACTTTATGATTAGTTTTATGGAATTTTAAGAACCAAAGAGCCAAGGAGTTAGAGGCCAAAGAACCAAAGGACCAAGGGATTAGAGACCAAAGAACCAAAGGACCAAGATTTAATGTTTAATCTTTAATGAAAAAAGGGAAAGAATACATTTCTGGGATAATTATGATAATTATAATAATTTCTTTCAGTACTAACCTTAGAAAAATTACGAACACGGATAACACGGATCTAACGGATACATACAAGAAAGAGGATGAGCAATCATCCTCTTTCTCATCCCCCTCCTCTTGGGAGGGGCTAGGGGTGGGCTCCCCCTTCTTTCTCATCCCCCTCCTCTTGGGAGGTTAATTGTCCGCTCGGCTTTGCCGCTTCGCTATGCGAAGAACTGTCAACTGGGCGTCAGCCCGCAATGCAGCTGGTGACTCCCAAGCTGGTGGCGATGGCGGTCAAGATGGCCGCAACTGTCTGAATGATGAATTTCCAAGTATCCTTCTTCATAACTTTGAACTTTGAACTTTGAACTTTGAACATTGAACTTTTGGAGCAGCGAGGGCCATTGTACTTGTACATTTGGCTGAGTCGTGACAAAAGTCATAGAACGAAGTGATTTAACTTTATGATTACCTTTCTTTTCGAGGAAGGAGGAGGGAGGAGTGAGAATAGAACTGAGATGCTGTTATCATATACTGAACCACTTGTACTTGAAGCATATCTCACTCCACATTCCACACTCCACACTCCTCGAATAACGGTTAGCCGTTATTCTCTCCGCCTCCGCCCTCACCCTCGGGCATTTCCTCCCCGTTCATTGAGCGGAAACGGGCCTTCTTGGTGAGCATCTTGGTGGTGTACTCGCTCTCCTTGCTCTGGTCGGGCAGGAATCGTACGTGGATGGCCTTCACGTTGTTCGCTGAGAACTTGCTTTCGTCGTCCACGCCCTCGGTGCTTGCGCTCAGGTAGAACGTGCCCAGGCCGTCGAGCTTGATCTTGTTGCCCTCCAGAAGCAGCTCCTCGAAACACATGATAAATCGTTCCACGACGCCCTTCACCACGTCCGAAGTAAAGATCGTACCATGCTTCATCATGTGGCGGCAGAGGTCAGTGGTGTTCATCGTGTCCTGATGCACCAGGCGGCCGTAGGTCTTGCCGTAGGCGGCGCTCTTGTCGTTGTTGTTCTTGTACGTTTTAATAAGTAGTCTTGCCATAATAATTAGATTTAATGTTAATAAATAGGGTTAACGATTTTTCAGTGTTGGAAGAAAGTACTTCGACATACTCAGCAGCCAGCAAGATGTGAAAAATGGTTATAAGCTAGAATATGTGAATAAATATATGTAACTTTGCAGAAGATATGAGTAAGATGAAAGCAAGAGAGTGCCAGAATGTGGAATATAAAACAAGTTGGCACGATAAATATTTAGAGTGGATTTGCGGTTTTGCGAATGCACAGGGGGCTGCGATGTACTTTGGCGTGAACGATGATCACGAGGTTGTTGGCCTGAAGAATACAAAGAAACTGCTGGAGGATATTCCCAATAAGATTGTCAACGCAATGGGTCTTGTGGTTGATGTGAATCTCCATAAACAGGACGGGTTGGAGTATATCGAAGTAGTCATTAATCCTGCCAATGTGCCCATCAGTTATAAGGGGAAATATTACTATCGTTCTGGTAGTACCATGCAGGAATTGACGGGCACTGCGCTGATAGACTTCATCATGCGCAAGCTGAATGTTACATGGGACGCTGCCACAGAACCATCAGCAAAGATTGATGATATAGATCCTGAAGCCATCAAATATTTCTTGGACAGAGCCATTCGAGAGGGAAGAATCAATGAATCTGCCAGGAATGACAGTATTGAACAGTTGTTGCTAAAACTCCATCTGATAAATGAAAAGAATGGTAACATTACATTGGCAGCCTTGTTGCTTTTTGGTAAGGATGTGGAGCGATGGAATATGACGGTGGCCTTCCGTATTGGAAGATTCGGAAGCAGTCAGGCAGATTTGATAATACAAGATAGAATCGTATGCCCACTAATCATGATGCCAAATAGAATTATAGAGGTATTGAGGACTAAATATTTGGTTGCACCTATACATTATGAGGGTATGCAGCGAATAGAACCGTTAGAGATACCAGAGGATGGATTACGTGAGATGATATGCAATTCGATTATCCACAAGGACTACACAGGAACCTTTATTCAGATGAAGGTGTTTGATGACTATATCACACTTTGGAATGGAGGCATGTTGCCTCCGAACTATTCTGTGGAAAAGTTGATGCAGCCTCATGAGTCACATCCTCGCAATCGCTTGATGGCAAATGTGTTCTATTTAGCAGGATTCATCGAGGCTTGGGGACGTGGCTATGAAAAGATTCGTGAAGCTTTCAAGGCAGAGAACTTGGAAATGCCCGTGTTCGAGGAAGTGCGTGGTGGTTTCATGGCAACCATCAAGCGCGAGAAATTCATGGGAATCCAAAAGGGAAAGAATTTCGTAAAAGATTTCGTAAAAGATTTCGCAAAAGATTTGTCTGAACGTCAGAAAGTTATCCTTGAATTGATAAATGAAAATCCATTTATTTCTGCTAAGGAGATTTCGGAAAAGATTTCGGAAAAGATTTCAGGAAAGACGATAACAGATAGAACAATTCAAACTGATTTAGCAAAGTTAAAAAAGAAGGGTTACCTTACCCGTGAAGGTGGACGTAAAGAGGGGCGTTGGATAATAATTGTTACTGCATGGTAATCATCGAGTCGAAACAGAAGAAACTAATAAAGAAGTCATCAAATAAAGAAAGGCTGATAATAAAAACGTGAAGGTGACAAGTGACAGGTCCCTGTCACGCTCGTATCTTTGCAGGCGGTAATTAAAAATCGCGGAAACGTGTATAAATGATTTGTTCAAAAATCGCGGAAACGTGTAAATCATCATCAGCGAGGTGACAAGGGACAGGTTTCTGTCACCCTCTAAGGTGACTTTTAAATGGAGTAGTGTCGATCAAGGCTTGCTCCCCGCACTCAGCGGCGTAGTCAAAACTTTCGTTCTGACAGTGCAAAGATACGATTAAGTGAGGGAAAAACCAAAGAAAATCTTGTTTATTTTGTTTTTCCGAGCGAAAGTATCTTCGGCGAAGCCAAAGATAGGGCATTTCTTCGAAACTTCCAAATTATTTCATTAAATCCTTTTCGATATCCTCGATGGATGGTAAAGACGAGCGTAAGTCAGCAGGTAATAATTGTATGAGGGTAATTGCGAAATAGCCGATTTCGCAATTGTAAAATTCTCTGTTTTTGTATTTTTATTCAATTGTGCAGTTGGTGATTGCACAGGGGAATTACAGGGAATTATTGTGCTGCAAACGCTTGGTTATGTGCCTGAAAATACGTATCTTTGTAACATGGAAAATACATTCAAGATACGTACATACGGGCGCATGGAGCTGGCACAGCTCTACTGTCCCGACGTCCAGCCGAAGACGGCCTGGAGGAAGCTGAAGGAATGGATTGACTATTATCCGCACCTGAACGAGAAACTGTCGTTGCTGGGCAGGACCACCTGCACCCGTACCTATTCACCGCCGCAGGTAAGGGCGATCGTGGAAGCGCTAGGGGAACCTTAACTAGTTGATAGTTGAAAGTTGATAGTTAACTACGTTGACTTTTGTTACGACTCGGCCAAACGTACAAGCACGATGGCGCTTGCTGCTCCAAAAGTTATAAGCCTAGTTAGTGGTAGTTATAAGGCTGATAAGTGGGTGTTAGAAGGCTGATAACGAGGTGTTAGAAGGCTTGTAGAAATCGAACTAAATACAGAAAAGTGGTGTAGAGGTGTAGAGGGTGTAGAGCATTTTTATAAACTTATATGTTTTTAATATAATCCCTCGCGCGCGCACGGGGATTTTGTGAAAACCCTCTACACCCTCTACACCTCTACACCAGATAGAGTGGTTTCTTTATTTTACTATCACCACCAATTCATAAAATTGATGAGTAAAACATTTTTTATTCTTATGATAATAGATATTTTTTTACTATCTTTGTACCCAAGAACTATAAGTGAAAAGAAGATGCTGACGGAGAAGACCATGGAGAAGCTGCGGATACTCGCAGAATCGGCGAAGTACGATGTGTCGTGCTCGTCGAGCGGTACTGTGCGCTCTGGTAAGAAGGGCATGGTGGGCTCGACGGTGGGCGGCGTGGGTATCTGTCATTCGTTTGCTGACGACGGGCGTTGCATCTCGCTACTGAAGGTGATGCTGACGAACTACTGCATGTACGACTGCGCCTATTGCATCAACCGTCGTACGAACGATATTCCCCGTGCCACACTCTCCGTATCAGAACTCGAGGAGATTACCATGGAGTTCTATCGCCGTAACTACATCGAAGGACTGTTCCTGTCGAGTGGTGTGGTGAGGAACCCCGACTATACGATGGAGCGGTTGACAGCCATTGTGCGCGACCTCCGGACCGTTCACCGCTTCAATGGTTACATCCACCTGAAGACCATCCCAGGGGCCAGTAGGGAGTTGTTGCAAGAGGCGGGACGCTATGCCGACCGTATGAGCATCAACATCGAGATTCCCAAGGAGGAGTCGTTGAAGGCGTTGGCACCCGAGAAGGATCATCGGAGCATCTTCCTTCCTATGTCGCAGATTCAGCAGGGTGTATTGGAGAACAAGGAGGACCGTCGTAAGTTCCGCCATGCTCCCCGCTTTGTGCCGGCAGGACAATCCACGCAGATGATTGTGGGGGCCACGAAGGAGACCGACCGTGACATCCTGATGATGTCGAACGCGATGTATCAGCAGCCTACGATGCGACGGGTGTATTACTCCGGTTATGTGAGCGTGAACACCTACGACCCTCGTCTGCCTGTGTTGAAACAGCCGCCTTTGGTACGCGAAAACCGCCTTTATCAAGCCGACTGGCTGATGCGCTTCTATCATTTCAGTGTTGATGAGATTGTGGATGATGCCCATACGCATCTCGATCTTGATGTTGATCCTAAGTTAGGTTGGGCATTACGTCATCCTGAGGCCTTCCCTGTGGATATCAACAAAGACGACTACGAGCGTATTCTCCGAGTGCCGGGCATTGGTGTGAAATCGGCCATCCTGATTGTCAATAGTCGCCGTTTCAACCGTCTTACCTCCTATCATCTGAAGAAGATGGGAGTGGTGATGAAGAAGGCCAAGTATTTTATTACTTGTGGTGAACTTACCTCTGCCTTCTCGCAGCCAATCATCGGCATCAATGAGCTGCGCCCGGAACGCCTGCGCCCCTTGTTACTGTCGAAGGCCCAGCAGAAACGGGCGGCAGCAGAGCAGCAGCTCGCGCTCGACTTTGGTGAAGAGAATCCGTGAAAACCGTCATGACAGATGCAAGTATATGTGTTCGATAATACCCTCGACGGACTGTTGACAGCTGTGTTCGACAGTTTCTTCCTGCACCAGCAACCCGAGATGTTACTGGGAGAGGGGGAGCAGTTGCCGCTGTTTGCCGACGAGCCCCATGTGGTGGTTACGGACAGCGGGAAAGCCGCCCGCGTTTGGAAGGGTCTGGAGAAGCATCTGTCGGTGGAAGGACTGCGGATGATTGCCGTGAGCTGGCTCTCCGAAGAACGGACACTGAATCAGCCGTTGTTCAATTTCATCTGTAAGGTGTTCCGGCAGAAGGGTGGCGATAGCTCATCATCAGCAACAGATTACTTGAGTCTTGAACGGAATGCCAGTGATGCCGATGTGCTGGCTGTGCGCAATTCCTGTCGCCGCGTGCTCCACGAGCAGCTCCGCATGAAGCAGTTCATCCGCTTTCAAAAGGCAAAGGACGGCACCTATCTCGCCGTGGTATCTCCCGACCATAACGTACTGTCGCTCATCACCCATCATTTCCAGGATCGGTTCAACGATCAGCCCTGGCTCATCTACGATGCGAAACGGCACTACGGCTACTATTATGACGGCTCTGCTGCACCGATACACATCACCTTTGAGGATGAAAGTGCGGTTCCCTTCGACCTTACCAACGGTAAGCTCAATGATGAGGTGCTCAGCGAGAACGACAAAATATTCCAGGATCTGTGGCGCACTTATTTCAAGGCCATCTGCATCAAGGAGCGTATGAATCCCAAGAAACAACTCAGCGATATGCCCCGCAGATATTGGAAGTACATGACAGAAAAGAATTCATCCAATTATAAACCTATATAATAATATAAAAGAATGGCAAGTAATGCAGACTTTGTACAGTATATCGCAGACCAGTGTGCTGGTGCGGGTGAGATTGTAACCAAGAAGATGTTTGGCGATTATGGTATCTATTGCAATGGCAAGATCTTCGGACTGATTTGCGACGACTGCTTCTACCTGAAACCCACGGAGGCTGGTAGGAAGCTTTTACGGACAGTGGATATGCGTCCTCCCTATGAAGGGGCAAAGGATTATTTCTATATCGCTGATGTAGATGACCGTGATTATCTCTCTAATCTCGTCAAGGAGACGTACAAGGAACTGCCGGAACCGAAACCTAAGAAAAAGAAATGAAAGACTACCCGGACAAGATGACCGCAGAGCAGGCACGGACTTTTCGCGATGATGTGCTGAATATCGTCAGTCAGATACCTTGTGGCAAGGTGACGACCTACGGTCATATTGCCGCATTGGCCGGCTGGGCGAGTCATTCAAGGATGGTGGGACGTACCCTGCGTTATACCCCTGAAGCCAGGTCTCTTCCCTGTCACCGGGTAGTGAACATCGCAGGAAGAACCGCTCCAGGTTGGAGTCGTCAACGCTTTCTCTTGGAGGAAGAAGGTGTCAGCTTCAAGTCCAACGGTCGTGTGGACATGCAGAAGCATCTCTGGGAACCCCTCATTACACTAACAAAGGATGAATAAACAGAAGCATACGATGGAACAAATTGAAAGAATCAAGACGATGGAGCAACATCTCGACCGTGCTTCGCAGGCTGTGATGAAGTTATCGGCAGCCCTCGATGACTATGCCGAGGTGCTGACATCTATCCGCGAGCTGGAGAAGTATTATGGTAGTGACGACTGGAAGCAGGATTTTGCCGACGATGAGCAAGGACTTCTCCCCAAGGACCTGAAACGAGGGGTGCTCAGTGAGGACGGGATCTGGAATGTGTTGACAGATAGTCGTGATCTTAATACCCGAATGAAGGAGATCGTATCTAAGAAGAAACGTAAACAATAAACGAAGACACACCGCCACTTATTTATGCTTTCAGATTGTAAGTAAACCAAGATGCATTACTTTCAATTTGATACTTATCGACAAAATGAAGAAAATTATTGTCGATACTTTTATGCGTTTGCTTGCAAAATGTCGTATCTTTGTCGCAGAATTAAGACAAAGTGTAAGTATTCACGTATAACCACAAACACCAAAAAGATTATGGAAGCATTAAGATTTCAGGTTGTCGGTGAGGCATTCAAGAAGAAGCCGCTCGACGTAAAAGCACCCGCAGAGAGACCTTATGAGTATTTCGGTAAGAAGGTCTTTAACCGCGAAAAGATGTATAAGTACCTGCCCAAGGACGTGTACGAGAAGATGGTCGATGTGATTGACAATGGCGCACGACTTGATCGCGAGGTAGCCGATGCTGTGGCAGCAGGTATGAAACAGTGGGCCACAGAAAACGGCGTGACTCACTATACGCACTGGTTCCAGCCGCTGACGGAAGGAACGGCAGAAAAACACGACTCGTTTATTGAACACGACGGTAAGGGCGGTATGGTAGAGGAGTTCACAGGTAAGCTGCTCGTACAGCAGGAACCTGACGCTTCGTCATTCCCCAGCGGCGGTATCCGCTCTACCTTCGAGGCCCGTGGCTACTCAGCCTGGGACCCCACATCGCCTGTCTTCATCATTGAAGATACACTCTGCATCCCCACCGTATTTATATCATATAGCGGTGAGGCGCTCGACTATAAAGCACCGTTGAAGCGTGCACTCCATGCAGTGAACGTAGCAGCAACGGATGTTTGTCATTACTTCGACCCCAGCGTGAAGAAGGTAACTTCCAACCTGGGTTGGGAACAGGAGTATTTCCTGGTGGATGAAGGACTCTATGCTGCTCGTCCCGATTTGCTGTTGACTGGAAGAACACTGATGGGACACGACTCGGCCAAGAACCAGCAGATGGACGACCACTATTTCGGATCCATTCCTGAGCGTGTGGCAGCCTTTATGCGCGACTTGGAGATTCAGGCATTGGAACTTGGCGTTCCCTGCAAGACCCGTCATAACGAGGTGGCACCGAACCAGTTTGAGCTGGCTCCTATCTTCGAAGAGACCAACCTCGCCGTAGATCATAACATGATGCTGATGTCGCTGATGAAGAAAGTGGCCCGCAAGCACGGTTTCCGCGTGCTGCTGCATGAGAAGCCCTTTGCCGGCATCAACGGTTCGGGTAAGCATAACAACTGGTCGCTCTCAACCGATAACGGCATCCTGCTGCACGCACCTGGTAAGACACCCGAGCAGAACCTGCGCTTCGCTACGTTCATCGTAGAGACACTGATGGGTGTGTACCGACATAACGGTCTGCTCAAGGCCAGCATCATGTCGGCCACCAATGCCCACCGATTAGGAGCCAACGAAGCACCGCCTGCCATCGTATCCAGCTTCCTTGGTAAGCAGGTAAGCGAACTGCTCGATCATATCGAAACAGCCGATAAGGACTTCCTATCTATGACTGGTAAGCAGGGAATGAAGATGGATATCCCCGAGATTCCTGAACTGCTCATCGACAATACCGACCGTAACCGTACGTCACCTTTCGCCTTCACCGGTAACCGCTTTGAGTTCCGTGCTGTAGGTTCCGAGGCTAACTGCGCAAGCGCCATGATCGCCCTGAACAGTGCTGTGGCCGAGGCTTTGGCCGACTTCAAGAAACGGGTGGATGCTAAGATTCCTGAGTTCGAGAAGAAGCTCGCTGGCACAGAACACAGTGCTAAGTATCACGCCATCATCGACGTGCTGCGCGAAGATATCAAGACCTGTAAGCCCATCCGCTTCGACGGTAACGGCTACAGCGACGAATGGGTGGTGGAAGCAGAGAAGCGAGGACTCGATGTGGAGAAGTCGTGCCCGAAGATCTTTGAGCGTTATCTCGACAAGGAGAGTATTGAGATGTTCGAGAGTCTGGGCGTGATGACCAAGAAGGAGCTGGAGGCCCGCAACGAGGTGAAATGGGAGACCTACACGAAGAAGATCCAGATTGAGGCCCGCGTGCTGGGCGATCTCTCCATGAACCACATCATACCCGTGGCTACCCACTACCAGAGCGCCCTGCTGAAGAATGTGGAGAACATGACTGACATCTTCTCCAAGGAAAAAGCCGAGAAACTGAATGCCCGTAATATTAAGCTTATTGAGGAGATTGCCGAGCGCACCTCAGCCATCGAGAAAGGGGTGGATGAACTGGTTGCTGCCCGCAAGCTCGCTAACAAGATAGAGGATGAACACGACAAGGCTATTGCCTATCATGATGAAGTAGAGCCGAAGCTCGACGAGATTCGCTACCAGATCGACAAGCTGGAGCTGATCGTGGACGATGCGCTCTGGCCACTGCCGAAATATCGGGAGTTGTTGTTCATCCGATAACGCCAACCCATTTTCGACGACTTTTGTTTCTTCGTCGATTTCTTTTTTGGTTGTTTGAAAATCGCGATGAAGCGAAGGCCATACAGGTTTAACTTGTAATGGCTGAGTGGTAGCGATTTACTAAAGTTTGCGAGGGACCTGATGCTGAGACAGTATCAGGTCCTTTTTTTTCGATTGGTTTGCACTACCTTTGACTTCGTCGAAGGTACTTTCGCTCGACAAACCAAAGAAAAACGAGTTTTCCTTTGGTTTTGTGCTCGCTTAATCGTACCTTTGTCCCAAATATGTCAACAAACCGTACTTTCCAACATCGTGTAACCATCGTAGGCGTGGCAGTCCCTATCATCATGGCTGTCATGGCCCTCTATTTCCTGTTGCACCGCACCGCCATTCACCTCATCATAGGCTTCGGGCTGGTGGCGGTCATCATCATGATGCTGGAAAGACTGCTACACACGAACTACTTGTTTGAAGGTGATATGTTGACGATCAGCAGAGGACGGTTCATGAAAAGGGAGCAGGTACCGGTGAAAGATATCACCCGCATCTCACCCATCAGGCGCCAATGGCTCTTGATAGACTACCTGCTGATTGAATATGGAGCCGGACATGAAGCAGAGGTACAGCCCGTGAACGAAGAGGCGTTCCTTCAAGAAATCAAGAAAAGACAAGACGACCATGAAGAGAGATCATAACATGTGGAGAATGCTTTGGAGTATCCTGCTGCTGATGCCCTTAACGGTCATGGCACAGGTGGTGACCGACGAAGAGGTGACGACCGTTGACTCCTTGCAGGAAAGCACGGTAGAGATGACTGCCGACTCCCTCCTGACAGACACGCTGGCGATAGATCCCTCGCTGGTGTGGCCCAACAATGTGTGCGCCCGATTGGACAATCTGCTCAAAAGCAGTATGTTCAAGACCTCCACGGTGGGAATCCAGGTGTATGACCTCACCGCCGACTCCATTCTGTACCAGTACAATGAGAAGCAGTGTATGCGTCCGGCCTCAACGATGAAGATGATCAATGCCGTTACCTCACTCGACAAGCTGGGCGGCTCGTATCTGTTCAAGACGGAGCTGCGTTATACAGGGCAGATTGACAGCTGTACGCTCCGTGGGAATATCTACTGCAAGGGCGGCATGGACCCCCTGTTCAACATTGACGATATGCGTGCTTTTGTTGATGCGCTGCTGAAGAAAGGTATCGACACGATACGGGGAAGAGTCTATGCCGACGTATCCATGAAAGACCGCGACCTGTTGGGCGAAGGCTGGTGCTGGGATGATGATAACCCGGTGCTCAGTCCGCTGCTGATCGGTAAGAAGAACAATTTCATGAAACGACTGTGTCAGGTGATGAAAGAAGAGGGAATCGTGTTCATTGGTGACACCCTTCAAGGTATGACACCTTCCAATGCCTATCATCTCTGTACCCGCACCCATACCATGGACCAGGTGCTGATGCGGATGATGAAGAACAGCGATAACCTTTTTGCCGAGAGTATGTTCTACCAACTGGCAGCCAGCACGGGCGCCAAAGGGGTAACGGCAAAGAACGGCAGGGAGATGGTGAACCGACTGATTACCAAGCTGGGATTCCGACCCAGCGACTACTACGTTGCCGACGGTAGCGGACTCTCCTTATATAATTACGTATCGCCGGAACTGGAAGTGGCGTTCCTTCGCTACGCCTATGCCAACGACCATATCTATCCGCACCTGATTACCGCCATGCCGATAGCCGGTGTTGACGGTACCTTGGAAAAACGCATGCGCAGCGGATTTGCCCACACGAATGTGAAGGCCAAGACGGGTACGGTTACAGGCGTAAGTGCCTTGACGGGTTATTGTACGTCGGCCAACGGTCATCTGCTATGCTTCTCGATTATCAACATGGGTATTCGCAAGGCCGACATCGGCAGGAACTTCCAGGACCATGTGTGCGAAGCTCTCTGTAAGCCATAAAAAACTGTCGTATGGAAAATATCAAGATCTGGGTGGAGAACCTCATTAGTATGATGGGTGTGACAGGTAGCATGGTTCCTGTTACCCGACACATCCTGTTAGTATTGGTGGCTATCCTTCTGGCCGCTATTGCCGGACTGCTTTGTAGGAAGATCATTGTGCCATTGGTATTGAAACTGACGGCGAAGACGGAGGTAAAATGGGACGATGTGCTCTTCAACAGAAACGTATTGGTTTCTGCCTGTCATATCGTACCGGCCATCGTTATCTGGCAGCTTCTGCCCTTGGTGTTCTTCCAGTTCCCTGTTGTCAAGGAACTGCTAACCCGCATCACCGCCATCTATATCGTGGTGATGTCGGTAAAGACGGTCCTCGTATTCATCTCCGCCATCAAGGATCTGGAAGGCGAGCAGCGCAGCAACAAACAGCAGTATCTCTATTCGTTCATCGGCGTTCTGCGCCTGTTGATGATCTTCGTGGCTGCCATCATCGTCGTGTCGATCATCATCGATAAGGACCCGATGAAGCTGTTTGCAGGACTGGGTGCTACGTCGGCCATTCTGATGCTTGTGTTCCAGGACACCATCAAAGGACTTGTTGCGGGTATCCGCCTTACCAGTAACGACATGCTGCATAAAGGCGATTGGATTACCGTACCGAAAGCGGGTGCCGACGGTATCGTGGAAGAGATGACGCTCACTACGGTGAAGATACGTAATTTCGATAATACCATCATCACCGTGACCCCACAGACTTTGGTAGATGACTCGTTCCAGAACTGGAAAGGGATGCAGAAAGGAAAGGGACGAAGGGTGAAGCGTACCGTGTATTTTGATTTCCGCAGCATCCATGTGGTGGATGAATCGCTTCGGCAACAGCTCATTGACAAGAAGCTGGTGAAAGCTGAAGAGATTCAGGAGGATTCCGTAAACCTCACCCTCTTCAGGTACTACATGGAAGCGTATCTGAAGAAACGCACGGGTGTGAACCCCACGATGACACTGATGGTGCGCCAACTGGAATCCACACAGTGGGGATTGCCCATAGAGTTCTACTTCTTTGTAAAGAACAAGGAATGGGTTCCCTATGAGCACATCCTCGCAGATATCATGGAATATGTCTATGCCACTGCGCCGCAGTTTGGTCTGAGAATCTACCAGCGACCGGCAGGACAATAGAAGTATTTCATTATTTTGTAACCTGAGTCACCGCTTTTCCGATACAGCCGTTCGGCATCTGCACATGAATCAAGGCGCATACCGTTGCGGCGATGTCGGTGATATGGCATTCAGCCTGGGTACTGCCGTGAGGAACGCCCCACCCCATCAGCAGGAAGGGTATATGACAGTCGTACGGATTCCAGCAGCCATGGGTGGTACCTTCGTCAATCTCATCGCCCACGCCATAATAAGCTGGTTTCAGGATTATCTGGATATCACCGCTACGCTGCGGGTTGTATCCATTAACAGCCTTCTCACGAATGATGGCAGGAACACTGGCGTCATTGATCTTCTCCAGATCAAAGCAGTAGGCCACTTCCTTCCTTGGTTTGTAATACGCAATAATAGCCTCCTTAACCTTGTTGATGTCAGCACCTGCCTTGGCGATATTCTCACGATCGAGCACCACCTTGTAATCCATGATACGACGAGCCAATCGTGCAGCGCCAAACTTCTCTTCCAACATCGTGTTCAGATCTCTGATCTCCTGGTTACCATAGAAGGGTCCTGAGGGAATCTTGTGCTTTTGGTTCTGCAGGATTCCATTGGCTGCACCATGGTCGGCCGAGAGGAATACCAGGTAGTTACCCTTTCCTATCTCGCTGTCAAGGAAGCTGAAGAAATCAGCTAACTGCTTGTCGAGCTCCACATACTGCGCATGGGTCTTTTCATGGTGTGTGCCATATTTATGACCGGTGATATCCGGACACGAGAAGCTCAACGTGAGCATATCGGTCTGTTTCCCCTGTCCCAACCGTTCGTTCCTGACGGCAGCCTTTGCCATTCCCACGGTAATCTCATTACCATAGGGCTCATACTGGATGAGGTCAATCAGACTGGCATCTTTGTTTTTCTTCTCCAGCTGTTTGATCTCCCTACCGATACGATCGTTATAGGTCTTCACCCATTTGGGCAATTCCTGCATGTAATAGGTACTGGAGATGAAACAGAAGGCTTTCTTGTCGAACCAATAGGCTGCATCAGCACTATGTCCTGCTGGCAAGATAGCGGCACGATCCTTGAAGCTCACGCCAATCACCTTCGATTCCCAGTTCGTGGCCGTCTTCAGTTCATCACCAATGGTTGTTGCCAGTAAGTTCCTGGGAGACATCAGTCCGGCTTTCGTGTCACTGCCCACCGTCTGTACGGTATTATCATCGCAGCAGTAAGTCATCTTTCCATCAATAAGGAAGTTATTTCCTGCAATGCCATGGATACTCGGTACGCTACCAGTGAAGATACTGGAATGACCGATGGCTGTCACTGAAGGGATGTAGTTAATCTGACAGTTCTCGCAGTTGAATCCTTCGTTCATCAACCGTTTGAACCCACCGTTACCATATTCATCATAAAAGCGATAGAGATAGTCCCATCGCATCTGGTCAACAGCAATACCCACCACCAGTTTGGGGCGATCCTGCGAAAATGCCGCAATGCTTACTAACAGCATCACAATAGTCAATAGTTTTTTCTTCATGTCTATTAAGTTATCTCTGTTAAATTTTAAAGTTCAAAGTTCAAAGTTCATAGTTTTAAGTTCATAATTCATAGTTCATAGTTCATAGTTATCTTGTTAATGAGAATTTCATGCTCAATCCGAAGTCCTGTGTGGTAGTCGGATACGAGTTGCTCGACAGCAGCGGTGTATTCACCTGACGGTCGTAATAGAAACTCATGGTGAGCAGGCGCGACAAGGTATAGTCGGCATTGAACGCCAGTTTGAAGGCCTTGTTTCCGCTGCTGGCAGAGCTGGTCATCGAAGCAATATCACGCACGATGGCCGCCTGACTGCGATAGCTCACATCCAGACGAAGGTTCAGGTCGTGGTTGATTCCCTTCTTTCTGGAAGACGACTGAGACGACTGGTTTCTTTGTGAGTCGGAAGAATCATTCCCCTTCCCTTTGTTTGTCTTCACCTTTCGTGCTCCACCTAATCCGAAGAAATTGAAGTCGTTGATCTTATAGCCCATTCCCACTACCCAGTCGCGACTGATAGCCTCATTGATCTGCACACTGGTCATCGAGAGTGTCATATTCCTCGTGGTACGGTATTCCACCTTGGCGGTCATGTTGTTCAGGAACGTCATATCCACACCGAGCAGCGGTGAGAACGACTCGTTGATGCTGACCGTAGAAACGTTATACATGGAACTCGGTACAGGATTACCTGTGGTGGCATCGACCACGAAGCCCGTACCGTTCATGTACTCCATGAACGTGCTGTACGAACTATATCCACCCACGGCATAGATGCTCTTGTACGAGTGGTTGATGTTCACACTCTTGAAATGATCCTGGAACCAAGGCAGCTGACCCAATCCGCTGTACCTGATGGTCCAGTTAGGCAGGAGTTGCGTCAAGGCAGGGAAGATCTTCAAGCCGCTACCACCCATGGAGGTGTAGGTGTTGAGGAAGGCTGGTACCATCACATCAGCACTGTAGGGATTCACACTGCCGTTCTCCGGGTTAAAGGTTTGACCTGCCAATGATGAGCCCCTTGGATAGACAGCATCCTTGTACTGTCCTTCCACCCGTTGACGGAAGCCTTCAAGGGAATGACAGAAGTCTTCGAACGACTTCGAGCGATAGCCGTTGCTCGCATTACCCATTCCTTCAAGGGCGCTGCGCAGACTGATGGTTGTCATCGTGAGCGAGCCTCCAAGGTTCGCAGGCATTCCCACGTACATATAATGAATACTCTTCGTCTTTGACTCTGTCCTGCTGGCATTCAAGTCGATCTTGAAGTTCCTCACAGGCTCCAGCGTCATTCTGATCTGCACATCCTCTGTGAGATTGGTGCTTGCAGGATTAGATATATTGTCGGCCATGAGCAGCCAGTTGTTGGCTGACGCCTTGTCGATATAGCTGTCGTCGATGAAGCCGAAGGCAAAGTCGAGTCCTGGCGCCATCAAACCATCGCGTCGCTGTCCCAGCATGTTGCCTATAGAAGGAAGGAATCCCGGCAGCGCCATGCTATACGTATTACGGTAAGAGAAGCTGACGTTCCTCAACATCATCAGTCCGCGGGCCACCACCTGGGCAGTCTTGTACCAAGCCTCATCGTCGTGCGGCTCCTTAGGTGTTACCGTTAGTTTCAGTTTCATCGAAGAATCCACCTTTGTCGTAATGCGGATATTATTCTGATCCACGACCTTGTATTTAATGGGGAAGGTTCTGCCCTGCTCGTTCTTGGCCGACACCATCAGTTTCTTACTGTTCTTGCCATGACTCACGGTAATCGTGGTGTCAGGCAGCAGCGTGATCTCCTTCTCGAATCCCTTCTTGTTCTTGGGCAGCGCCGCCTGTTCCTTGTCATTCTGCTTACCCTGATCCTTGGCGTTCTTGGAATCATTCTGGGCGTTGGTGTTCCTGTTGTTTCTTGAAGAGTTATTCCGTTGAGGATTCTTATTGAACCGTTCGTTGGTCTTCTTCAGGAACGGGATATGATTATACAGTTTCTCCAAGCTAAACGATCCGTTCAGGTTGAACTGACGGTTATTGGAGATATTGTTACCCAATGATGTTCCGTCTTCCAGATCCGTTCCGCGCTGCCAGTTATAGGTAGCACTGTAGCTTGCATCGGTATTGATCCAGTCGAAGATGGGTATCAGGTTCAGCGGCAGCTGGTAGGAAGCGCTGAAGTTCTGACTGTAGTCCATTGGTGCTCCCAGATGTTTGATGCTGGTCCACACGGAGTCTTTCCATGCCTCATACTCCGTAGGATAGAGATTCTTGTTGACGGGCGTATAAGGCTCTTCCACCTGTGCGTGGGTGGTAGAGCTGAAATTCATGTGGAGGTTACGGGTAAGGTCCCAGCGGAGGGAGAAGTTACGGTTCCACAGGAACTGCTCATTGAAGGTGAGCGGCAGCTGCGAGTTCTCCAGACTCTCCATATCGCGCTCCTGCAGTTCATAGTAGGTCCTCACGATATCTGAATTGAAGGTAACGCTCTGCGGCAGATAGTTCAGACCGAAGCGCTTGAAGATTTCCAGCCATTTGCTCTTACTCTTGGCGAACACCTTCTTGAACGGTTCGAAGGTCTTATATACCGGAGAATAGGAGTAGTTCATCGTTCCTCGCCAGTTATCCTCATTCTCATATACAGTGGTCTCGCCGCTGGAATGACGGTGGGAATGACTATACGAGAACGAGAAGTTACCCGGGTCGTAAGGCATAGGATGCCGTTTGGTCTTGATGCCCACCCGGACGTTCGACAACGAGAAGTTGGTATTGGTGGTCTTGGTCACGGCGATGCTCTCTATGGAGTCACGCTCATACTTACTGCCTGCAGCATCCAAGGCATCCTTCAGTTCCATATCCGTATCGAGAGGATTGTACTTAGGACTGGATTTCTCCTTGGTGATGGAATAGTACAATGGGGCAGATACTTTGGCCTTATCCGGGAAGAACTTACCCAGCTCTACACTGGCCGTCGCACTATATGTGCCGAAGTTATCCGTACTCCGTTCGTTCACGCCCTGCTCCAGTCCGCCAAACCCTTCCGAGGTATAGCGACCCGTCATGTTCACATTACCCACATCCGACAGTTGCATGTTCAGTGCGCCCTGAGCAGCCCAGCCACCTTCGTTGTTGTATTCCTTCAAACGGAGCTCGTTCACCCATACCTCACCTGATTTCAGGTCGGCCGACAGGTTACGCACACCAATAATCATGGTCTTCACGTCGCCTAATGTCGGATTACCAACGATACTGATCTTGTTATTGGGTTTATCATCGGTATAGATACTATACACACGGTTATACGAAGCCCTACCTTCGGCCTTGGCCTTGTTACGCTCCTTCTTCAGGTTGGTGAAAACTGTGAGAGGCACATCCAGCATGTTCTCTTCGGGCCATACGGCTCGCTGGTCGGAAACAGAATAGCGGTTATAGGCGGGATCGCGATGCGGTGTGAGCTTCAGTGGTATCTCATACTCGTAGTAGTTACTCTTGTAGTCGGAACCCAGTCGCACAAACACGGCCAGCTGGTTGTCCTGCAGGTTCGTGGTATTCTCCTGCAAGGCATTGGCATGTACGAACATCTGGATGCGTTTATACTGTCGCAAATCCACGCTGGTATTCTTATATACTGCCTTTGATTCGCCGTTAGAGAGGTTGGTCACCTCGATATCGAGGGCCTGCTCGTTGCTTTCCACCAGCTGCGGCTGTGTAGGATCCTGTTCACGACGGATGCCTGGAGGCAGGACGTAGTTCACCGGCTCCTTGTCGATATTCTCTTCAATGTTCACGGCACTTACCGCCATCTTTCCACTCTCGGCGGCACCTGGGTTCAGCGACTGCTCATACACACGCCATTCGCCGCGCACCAGGTCCAGACTACCGAAACGCATAATAATCGGTCGTTTGAAGTTCGTACAGAACATACGCATGAAGCGCACAGAGGTGAAGTCGTTAATCGATCCGAACTTCTCTTCATAGTCATCCAACGGAATACGGAACTGATACCACGCAACGGTCTCTCTGGCGCCGTTACGCAGGGCCACCTCCCCTTCACGCTTGTCAACGATGAAGTTCGTACCGATCTTCATATCCTCAGGACGGATGCTGACATGGTACTGGAAATACTTCTCGTACTCGTTCAGGGTGTAGTCCTGATTGATATCCTCCACATCGGGAGTTGACTTATACGCCGTGCTGTAGCTCTCCGGACTGTTCTCATTATCGGGAGAGTTTCCTTGCGGGTTATTGATACGCTTGTAGCGACGCAGCACAGGAGCCTCGATACGATCGTAGTCTGACCCGCGGAAATAATGATAGTCGTCGTTGGCAGGGTCAGCCTGTATCGAGTCAAAGACCGCCGGACTCACCTTTCCGTTGATGGCAGCGAGGTAATCACGATAGACACCGAAGCTGCGCTCCTCATCGTCGTTCAAACCGTTATAGCCCACATCCTGCAGGTTACGTGATCCTGAGGTGGTGGCAAAAGCATAAGTCACTGTCGACTGCGTGGGAATCTTTCCCCACTGCGTGGTGGTGAAACTCTGCGAGCCATCCACCGGCATACCGCTCTCGTAGAATTTCTTTCCGTCGCGCAGCACATCCTCGCTCATCTCACCCAGGTTGATGTAGAAGTCACCACCGTATTGCGAAGCATCGTCCTGTTCACGGGAATAGATGAACGGATCCATCAGCCAGAACTCGATATATTCCACATTGGCCGTCTCGAAATCGTTCGTGTCGAGCCTGCGCATCATACCGCCCCAACGCTTCTCGGGAATGGGCAGCGTACCATCGGTATTCAGATCGGTATCCAGATTATACGGACCGCGTTCCGTGGGATAGAAAGCAAGGTTCAGGATGGGCAGTGTGGCCGTAGCGCCGTTATAGCTACTCTGGTCGCGTGCCGGATAGAGCTCCTTGACATAGATCTCACGCACATAATGGTTCGAGAGCTGATTCAGATCGCTCTTGATATGACTCGGCGTGAGTGATGAGCTACGACGAGTAAACAACGGATCGATATGATACCACGACAGCAGGGCGCGGTTGTAACCACTGCTTACACCCGTCTTGTCGCTACTCTCCGGAAACTTCGAAGGAACGCTGGAGAGCACCCATGAAGTAGGTGTTGACACATCGATGGTGTTCTTCGTGTTCTCAAAGTCGTCCAGGTACGAGGCATTATCCTGAATACCATGCGAATTCCCTGCAATGAGCTGGGCAAACTCACCGGTGAAGGAGATCTGCGAAGGAGCCGTACAATGCAGACCCGGTAACAGGTCGAGCATATTGGTGAGCCACTGACTCTCCTTCTTCCAGTTGATGTTCAAACCCCAGATGGTATTGTTCAGCGGTTCACTACCCATACTTACCTTCGTGGTGAGCGCCTGCTCCGACAGATGCTGGAACGTACCGCTCAGCTGGAAGTTCTTACTGAAGTCATACTCCCAGTTCACGCCATACATCGTCTTTCGCTGCTGTCCGTAGTCGGTATTGCTCTCTGAGCTCACATTCACTGGTGTACCCGCATCGATGATGCTCTGGTTAAGGATGGTGACCTCTCCCGCATTGTAGTCAACACTATAGTCAGACCCCTCATTTAAGGTCACACCACCTGCCGTCACCACTACACTACCTTGCGGCACATAGCTGGCTCCCAAGGAGATGACATTGGCAGAGGAACCGCGGTACTGTCCCACCAGTTGGTACTTATCCTTCTCGGCAATCTGTTTGGCAATGGTCTTGGTGGAGTCGTATAGTTCATGGAAGCAGTATTTCTCAGCAATTGCCGGATCCACGCCCTTATCCGTCAGCGCCTTATACAGATAGTCGCCAAACGGTTCAGCCTCCGGAAGGAACACACGACCGTTGCTTACTGTATAGCCCTGCACAAAGTCGAAATAACCATTTGAGTGCACCTTATTATTATTGTCCAGACGGTCGGCACCCAACAGTTTGATCAAGGTCTGATCCTTTACCTGCATCTCAGGGATATACGACAGATAGACACCTGCTGTATCACTCTGGTATTTCACATCCAACCGGAACTTATCCTTCTCCACCGACGAGGCGAGGTAATACACGTTCTTCATCATCAAGTCCCAGTTACCCTGTTTGGGGTGGTTACTGGTGTTCTTCAGCGACTTGACGAAGAGTGCCTGACTCACATCGGTGATGTCGCTGGCGAACTCACCCACCTGATAGGTTGTACCGCCGTAAGTATATTCATACGCCACCGCCAGCACCTGATCGGTCTGCAGCGAGGTGTTCAGCGACACATAGCCCAACGACCTGTTCAGCGTATATTCTGAGGAGTTGAGCAATCGTGCACTCTCCAGTTTCTCATAGTCGGTTCCCCCCACGAATCCCGGTATACCATCCAGCTCGGTGGATGTCTGATCAATGTCGCGGGCTGCAGCATGTTGCTGTACCAATGTGGCATACTCGGTATTGGCAGCATTACAAGGAACGGCCTGATTGGTTAGGCTCCAGTTGGGGTTCGACACCTTGGTGTTCTCACCTAAATCGGTCAGCGCTACGATATTTCGGGTATTCGTTGTTGTACCCGTCTTGTTCGTCATCCAGATCTCAATACGGTTGATGGTTACACCCGTGGTGAGGTTCGGCAACGTTTTCATGGCTCCGTCGTAACGGTCGCGGAAATACAGCGAGAGGAAGAAGTGCCTGTTCTCTTCATAGTTGGCGGCATTGAGTTCAAAGGCTGTTGTCTGCACACCGCCCTTACTGGAAACACTTCGTGAATTGGATTTCTTCTGCGACACCACCGTCTGCAGTTTCAATCGTCCGAACTGCCAGTCGCTACGGATACCGAAGAGTGATGAGGCACCCCGCACCAGTGACGAGTTACCGGGGAACGATACGTTTCCTGCCTCCACCAGTTTGATGGTCTCATCCTCCTTACCGTCGTATTTCAGCTTCAGGTTCTGCGAGTCGAAGTCGAACGTCGCATCCGTGTTGTAGTTCAGGTTCATGTTCACCTTATCGCCCACCTTTCCGTTCACGCTCAGGTTGATCTTCTCGTCGAAGTTCATGTTGGTGGTCTTACGGTTACGGATAGGCAACGACGGGTTGTCGATGTTCTTCATCGTGGCACCGAACTTCAGTTCCGCCGTACCCTGTGTCTTGATGCGCACGCCGCCAGGACCGAAGATCTTCTCTGCCGGACCTAAATCAAAGTGCATATCGCTGAAAGAGAATTTCTCCTTTCCGTTCGATTCGAATACCTCCTCGTTTTTCGAACGGAAGTAGCTGTTGCGCATCTGTCGTTCACTCCATTTACCATATTCCTCAGCCGTCATCATGATGGGCGTACCCAGATAGCCGTTTCCCATCTTAGAGCCGATGATATAACGGTCCAGCGTGTCGTTATACTCCACTTTCTGCTCGATGTTGTCGGGCATGCTGAAATCGGCGCTACCCCTTTGCAGATCTTCTTCTGTGATGGGCTGCGTGCGTTGGATTTTCCAGCGAGGATGCAACAATGAGTCGGGAATCTCCTCATCGTCGGCAAAGATGGGCTGAGCCGTTATCGTGGCAGTATCCCTGCGCGACCTGTTCTGCTGGTTGTTCTGCCTATTGTTCTGTTGATTGTTCTGCTGGTTGTTTTGCTGGTTGTTTTGTGCGCGGTTATTCTGTGCGTTTTGTCGTCTTACCGGGTTTTGAGGCTCCTGAAGCTGGGGCGCAACAGCCCAGGCGAGCACACTCATGCCCACCAGTACCATAATCAGTATCTGCTTCAGTTTCTTCACTTTTCTCTACGAATTATTTGATCTGCTTCAAGGCCAGTTTCACCACCTGCTCTACAGGCAGGTCGGGCTGTTCTTTCAGAATGGCTATCACCACCTTGGCTGAAGGTGCAGGCGAGAAGCCGAGCATGGTCAGAGCACCCACGGCCTCATCCTTCACACTGCTGTTGATCAAGGCAGCCTCGCTACCCGCATTCGAAGGCAGTTCCTGAGCAATACCGCTGCTGATAATCTTGTCCTTCAAATCCACAATGATGCGCTGGGCGGTACGTAATCCGATACCCTTCACGCTCTTCAGCACCCGCTCGTTCCCTGTGGATATCACGTTACAGATCTCTGCTACCGTCATCTCTGAGAGAATCATCCGTGCCGTATTCGCACCCACACCGCTCACCGTGATGAGCAGCAGGAACATATCCCGTTCCTGTTTCGTGGCAAAGCCGAACAGCACATACGCATCCTCCCGAATAGCTTCATATACCCACAGACGCGCCTCTTTCTTACCTTGTATGGCAGAAAAGGTGTTCAGCGAGATATTCATTCCGTAACCCACTCCATGGGTCTCGACCACAGCATAAGCAGGGGTGACGTCTATCAGTTCACCCTTTACATATTCAATCATAAGTCGTTTATTTGTATATATACATCCAATAAAACGCAGAGTCCCGCTTTTTATTGTATTTTCCCTATAAATCTCTTTTTCTCCCTATGCTTTTGGGAAGGAAGAGGCAGGTTTTAGGAAGCAAGAGGCAAGAAGCAAGAAGCAAGAGGCAAGAAGCAAGAAGCAAGAGAATAGCACTATTATATAGGCATTGGATATAGTCACCTGTATCTTATTACTAATCTCTTGCTTCTTCCTTCTTGCTTCTTGCCTCTTGCTTCTGATTACTGAACCTTGGCGTTCTTCTCCAATGTCCAGTCGGGGCGTTGCAGGATAGCCGGACTACTACCTACGAACATCTTCGAGGCGTCCTTGTTACCCTTGAGCTGCCAGTCGAGCCAAGCACGGGCAACGATAGCGAACTCACCACCATGAGGCTGGTTATAGGTACCGCCATGACCTACGGGCAGGTTCACGGCAATGGCCGGTACATGCTCAATGCGCTTGAAGTCGTCCATACCGTTGGCATAGGCGATATCGGTCTCACCACCAAGGATGTAGATAATCGGACAGTGAATCTCCGCCAGCTTCTTCTTGGGTACGCTGGGCATACCGGGCATACGACGGGCATTGGGGCCTCCTTCATCGCCCTCGGGCTGCTCGAACAATCCGCTGTTGCAGATCATGATCGAGGTAACGCGCTCGTCAAAGCAGTTGAAGAGTGCCTGCAGACCGCCGCACGACATTCCCGAGATGCAGATGTTCTTGGTGTCGATCTTCTGGTAGAAAGGACTCTTCTTGTCGGCATTCTGCTGGAACGCCCAGTCCATCGACTCCACCTGCTGCTCCGAGCGTGACTGTCCGCCTCGGCCCATTCCCATGGGGCGCTGAGCGTCCTGCTTAGGCATCACGCCTGTGGCAAGAACGAGGTAGCCATAGGAGGCAATGTCGTTCAGGAACTTCTCATGACCGCGTGGCGAATTGGCACAACCGCCGTTACCCCACACCAGCACTGGCAATGGTTTCTTTTCGTTGAATACCGATAGGTCTTTGGGGGCGAAAATGGTATGCTCAGCAAATCCCTCCACTTCATAAACCACAGCTTTGTACGGTCCTGTTCCACCCTCTTCGAGTACAGTCTCAGCTGCTTGTGCATAAGCTCCCACGCTCATGGCGAAAGCGAACATCAAAGTCATCAAAATCTTTTTTCTCATAAGGATAATAATTTGATAATTATGAATAAATGATAATAAAAAACAAAGTTCATGGGGCTTGGTTCCCATACCCCGTGCAAAGATAATCAGTATTCTTGAAACTTACAAATGTTAGAGCAAAAGTTTCGCGCAGATCGTTATTGGCGGGCTAAATTATCCGACAATAAAATAAGAGAACAGCGAAAAGAGCAATCATCGTGCATGGAGGAATCATAAAAAACAACGGTTTTTTGCAAATTCTTTATCAAAAAGAAATGTTTTTGTGAGGAATTATGTAATTTTGCAACCGCAAACAATACAAACTCATTATAAACGTAAGTAAAATGAAGAAAATCAGAGCAGCCGTAGTAGGTTACGGCAACATCGGAAAATTTACCATCGAGGCACTGGAGGCTTCGGCAGACTTTGAGATTGCAGGCGTGGTGCGCCGCAAGGGTGCAGAGGACAAACCAGCTGAGCTGGCCGCCTACGACGTAGTGAAGGACATCAAGGAACTGAAGGATGTGGATGTGGCTATCCTGGCCACCCCTACCCGCTCGTGTGAGGAGTATGCCAAGCAGATTCTGCCGTTGGGTATCAATACCGTTGACAGCTTTGATATTCATACCAATATCCGCGGTTATCGTGAACGACTGATGGAAGTGAACAAGCAGACCGGTACGGTTAGCGTGATTGCTGCAGGCTGGGATCCAGGATCCGACAGTATTGTGCGCACCTTGATGCAGAGTCTGGCACCCAAAGGTCTGTCCTATACGAACTTCGGTCCGGGTATGTCGATGGGCCACAGCGTATGCGTTCGCTCTAAGGAAGGTGTGAAGAACGCTTTGTCAATGACCATTCCTCTGGGTGAGGGTATTCACCGCAGAATGGTGTATGTGGAACTGGAAGATGGTGCTAAGTTGGAAGATGTAACGGCTGCCATCAAGGCCGACCCGTATTTCGCCAACGACGAAACACACGTGTTTGCCGTGGAGTCGGTAGATGCAGTAAAGGATATGGGACATGGCGTACACCTGGTAAGAAAGGGTGTAAGCGGAAAGACACAGAACCAGCGTCTGGAGTTCAACATGAGTATCAACAACCCCGCCCTCACCGCTCAGGTACTGGTCAATGTGGCTCGCGCCTCCATGCGCCAGCAGCCCGGTTGCTACACGATGATCGAACTGCCTGTCATCGATATGCTGCCAGGCGAGCGTGCCGACTTGATCGAACATTTAGTGTAAGGTTTCGTCCAACATATTCCGTAAATCTCTCAAACCCTTTACACATCGATGTTTTGAGAAATTTACGGGATTGTTGGCTAAAAACGACAATTGTCTTTCCAATTTTGACGTTCACGAGCACGGTCACCCCATGTTGTCAGCCAAATAACCAAACGAAAATCAGCCAAATAACCAAACAAATTAAGGCCAAATAACCAAATTGAGTAGGAAAACATGTTGATTTTCAAAAGATTTTTGTATCTTTGCAGCAAATAATAAAAATCGTTTGTATGGCAGACAATACTGAATATAAGAAAAGAATTGCAGATGCCCTATTAGCAGATAAGTTGGATGCTATGGGAGCCGTTCTGATTGAGGGTCCGAAAGCTTGTGGTAAGACAACTACTGCAGAGCAACGAGCCAACAGCATCCTATATATGGATGATCCGGACAACATGCGGCAGAACTTGCAATTGGCAGAAACGAATATCAAGCGCTTGCTGCAAGGTGATACTCCTCGACTTATTGACGAATGGCAGATTGCTCCTCAAATTTGGGATGCTGTCCGTTTTGAGACAGATCATAGGAAGGAAGATGGGCTTTTCATGTTAACAGGTTCTGCTGTCCCTGCTGATGCCTCTAAGATAAATCATAGCGGCGCTGGTCGATTTGCATTTCTTACGATGCGCCCAATGACCCTTTGGGAATCGGAGGAATCCTCTGGGGATGTTAGCCTTATTGAACTTTTCTCCCATTCAGACAAGATAGACGGAGAAAACTCACTAAAGATGGAGGATGTCGCATTTGCCATCTGCCGTGGAGGATGGCCCAAATCATTGAACAAAAAGACTAAAAAAGCTGCATTGAGGCAAGTGACGGAGTATTTCGAAGCCATAACACGTTCAGATATTTCGAGGGTTGACGGCGTGGAGAGAGACGAATATAGGGCTAAAAGGATTTTACGTTCCTATGCCAGGTTGCAGGGGGCCATGGCTGGTATCCCAACCATAGTTGAGGACATGAAGACAAATGAGCCTGAAAGTATGAGCGATGAAACGGTAGTATCCTATATAAAAGCCTTAAAAAAGATCTTTGTCATTGAAGACATGAAAGCATGGAATCCGAATTTACGTTCAAAGACGGCTATTAGGACGAGTGATACAAGATACTTCGTAGATCCATCCTTGGCTATAGCAGCACTGGGTCTCGGACCTAATGATCTGCTTAATGATTTGGAAACAATGGGATTATTTTTTGAGACGCTCTGTGTACGTGACTTGCGTGTATATGCCGAGGCTAATGACGGTGAAGTGTTCCATTATAGGGATAAGAACGGACTGGAATGTGATGCTGTCGTTCATCTGAGGAATGGTGATTATGGCTTGATAGAGATTAAACTCGGTGGTGATACACGTATTGAAGAAGGTGCAGCAAATCTTAATGCGCTGGAAAAAAAGATAGATACCACAAAGATGAAGAATCCATCTTTTAAGATGGTATTAACAGCTGTCGGACAATATGCGTATATGAGAAAAGATGGTGTGATAGTCGTGCCAATTGGATGTCTAAAAGATTAGTTAAAAGAATAGAGGTGGTAAAAAAAAGTCCTGCTCTCGGTCTGAGGGCAGGACTCTAGTATTTATACAATAATTAGTATTCCATCACGCCCGGAAGCTCGTTGGCCTGGGCAATCATCTTCTCCACTTCCTTCAGAGCGGGAACGCGGTTCACGAGATTCTTCTGTGCGTTAATCTCTTCCAGTTTTGCCTGCAGATTAGCGGGAACACGATGTTTCAGTTCCTTTACGGTATCCACACCAGCAGCCTCCAACAGCTCTGAGAACTGCGGACCGATGCCATTGATGCGCATCAGGTCGCAATGGTTGGTCCAAGTAAGGATGAGCTTTCCACTGATGCCTGTTTCCTCTTCGAGAGCCTTACGACCAGCAGGTTTTGCACATTTCTCCAGCAGAATGTCTGTATCAACGATACCAGCTGCCAACAGCTTCTCTGCATACACGGGACCGATGCCCTCTACATCAATAATCTTGTACTTCATGATAGATAATATTTTTTGTTAAACATAAAGAATCCTTGTTTTCTAAGGTGTTACAAATATAGCACATTATTTTTTAATCAGTACTACTTTCCCTTGTTTTTTAACAAAGTTTCTTATTCATCCACTTGGAACAACGGGTCCTCGGGCATGACCATGATCGGTTTCTGGGCAGCCATCCTGAGCATGTCGGCAGACACATATTTCTTGTCAACCACCAAGCGGAACATATACTCACGGAACCAGCGGTCGGTCATGATCAGACAGCCGCGCTGTCCCCAAGAAGCGCCCCAGGAGTTCTCCACCTTCCATTTCGTGGCCTTCCCGTTAGCGTCCAGATCCACGGCCGTAAGTGTCATGGCATGGGTAGAACCGCTGTCGAAAGTAGAGATGCGCTGCGCCTTATCCATGGAGAAGGTGGTGTTGAACAGCGATGCATAGTCGAAGTTCTCCAGATCGGCATAGCCGCGGGGACGGTCGAGCTGCTTACCCACATCGTAGCTGCTGTAGAGCTTTCGTCCATCCTTGAGCGAGGCAATAGCCAGCTTTTCGATGTCATCCATCGGCAAGTTCAGATATACCCAGTTAGTACCGTCGTAGGTATGACGGTCGTATTCCACCTCGTAGGTCTTGTAATACTCGCGCCGCGGGTCGTTCATCACCATGATAAACGAGCCATTCAGCGGTTCACCCACCACCGCCTTGTAGAAGCTCTGCGGGGTATAGGTCTTGGGCTGGCCGATGGCCTTGCCGTCCTTATCGCGGAAGGTATAGGTGAACTCCTTTACCGGCTGTCCCAGGTTCATGGTAATCATCTTGTAGATCACGCCCAGCGCCTCTGTCTTGGCCTTGTTGATCTCCTTGGCGCTCTTACCTGCCTGCACCATCTCGCGCAGCTGCAAGCCCTGTTCGCGCAGCTTACTCTTGATGATCTGTGCCATCTTCGAGGTGTTGTCGGCTGAGTAGGTCTCGGGCATCACTGCCTTCGGTACCAGTCCGTATTTCTCGGTGAGGTCGGCCACGCCACAGAAAGTACCGCCATCGCCGATAGGCGACTTAAAGAAGAACTGCACCCGCTGGTCGTCAATGGGTTTCTTACCATGGTCGATCACACCCTGCAGGAACAGGTTCGCCTTCTCCAGCTGGTCGTAGATAAAGAGGTAATCCTGTGAGAACTCCAGCTGCACATTACTCTTTGCCGGCACGAAGCCCAGCAGTGAGTCTTTGCGCGAGGTGAAGTTCGAGCGCAGCACATTCAGTCCGCTGAACATCCAACAGCGCCCGGAGCTCTTCTGGTCGGTAATACTCTGTGAAGGCGTTTCCACGCTGAAATGCGTGTCGAGCAGGTTCTGATGCTCAAAGTTCTTCGCCAGGTCGTCTATCTTGTTCGAAGCCAAGGCATTGAACAATGCTTTATCCTGCGGTTGCGGTTTCTGAGCCTGCTGAATCTCCTGCAACATCTGGGCAGAGATACCACCGTCTTTCTGTTGCGCGTTTGCGATGAGGCATGCCATCAACAGTCCTCCCGTCATTAACAATTGTTTCCTTTTCATTGTTTATACTTTCTTCTTTACCAATTATATAAATTAGACATAATTGCAATTAACCATTAATCAACAATGGCTTTCTTGCCATTTATAATATACACACCCTTCTTTGTGGGTTTACCACTTAGCTTTTGTCCATTGATGGTGTACCACCCGGTTATATCCCCATCGAACAGTTTTCCTCTATCAATCCCCGTCGTAATTGATGGAGAATTGGCGAAAATCTTTAGCGACGGTAACCCAGTTTCAGCATCCTGCACCCAGATTCTTTCCGACCGACCTGCCTGAAGTTTGGTGATAATAGTACCGTTAGACAATTCGCTGGTTGTACACTGCATCTCGGGAGAAATGGCGGCAGGAGGGAATCGCAGAATATAAGTGTTGCTGTATATGCCACGCAGACCAGGATTATTACCTGTAAGAGTAAACCTACCCGTGGATAAACTATTGGTGATATTGACAGTTCCATGCACGCCACCCACAAAGCAACCCGCCTCTTCACCGCTGCTTGTGATACTTCCTGTAAACATGCAGTCGTTGATGTAAATGGTACCATTGCAACAGGCTACGAATGCGGCTGACTCGTCCCAATCTGTTATGGTGGAAGTAATATCAACAGAGCTCCATACTTTTTCAATATTCAAGATGCCATTATTATGTATGCTGACGAGTGCAGGACGGTTACTGGAAGTATTCTCCAAAGTGCCGGCAAAGCACAGATTCTTAATAACTGCCCCGTTAGCAGTTTGGGGGAATGGAGAGCTGTTGATTGTTGATGGCAGATAATGAACGGTCAAAATGTGCCCCTGACCATCAAAAATGCCTTGGAATGGGTTCGTGACGCCCACCTTTGTCTGGGTATAGCCCAAATCAACATCAGCGATCATACGGGCCTTTGCCGTTGGTGTGTTCTCGGCAATGTTGGCAAAATCCTCCCAGTCGAGACAATCATCAATTAGATAATAACCTTCAGTATCCCTCTTAATACCTGAACTTGCTTGGGTAGAAATATTGGTAAAACCATTGGTGGCACGATAAACGCGTTTACTCTCTGTCGTTGTAAAAATAGGAGTAGCATCAGTACCGATTTTCTGCCCCCATACAAGATTGCTGCGCCCGTTTTGTAACTTATAAGCGATATAGCCGTTGGTGAGTTGTTCTTCGGTCCAAGCAATGCACTGCTGCTCCTTTGAAGCACCCACATAACGACTATAGACATTGGTCATACCAGTCGATGGGCCCTCTACTGTACGAAACGCTCCAGTAACCAACGACACATTCTCTGTCGTTGCTGTGGAAAGACTGTTCGTGATAGAAGATGGAGTTGATGAATTGATGAAAGTGATAAGACCGATGAAAGGGCTATAATAAGTCGAAATACCGTCTTTGCCCTTTACGCTCCCCTCCACCATACAGTCAGATATGATTGCATTGGAACTTGCACAACCTACCAAACTGCTATAATTGATATTAAATTGTGCAGCAGCTGGCGATATAAAATCCACATCTACATGACAATTCTTTATTTTGCAAGTCGAGGTTGAATACCCTACAATTCCGCCAACATAAATTTGGTAGATATTGTTATAAACCGATATCGTTCCTTTCACATTTAGGTTTCTAATTTCACACAAACTTGCATGTCGGAAAGGCGCTGCATAGAATTGATAACCTAGTTCACCTTGATAGGCGATGGTTAGCGTATGCCCTTGTCCGTCAAATTCTCCTAGATAATAATATGTGTTTGGGTCAGTGCCCCTTCCCAACATTGTTTGATCTGTTCCCAAATCAATATCAGCGGTCATACGGGCATCTTTCTTTCCAGGATATTGGGTGTTGACAAGATTAGCAAAGTCCTTCCAGTCCTGTAACGAGCCAATGAGATAATACCCATCTGTATCTTGACTAAGAGCCCATGCTCCTGTACTCGTAATCACGAGGGTGATCAGCGTGATGAGGATTCGTTTTGTAACTAACATAGTGTTTTGGTTTTTATTATTATAAAATGGTTAATAGTATCATTGTGCAAAGATACGAAAAATCTGATTAAGCGAGAAGAAAACAAATAAATTTGTTTACTCGAGCGTGAAGATTTTATGCAATAAACGAGAGAAATGCAAAAGAAAAACTTGTTTTTATTCCCCAACTTCTTTCGTTATTGCGGTTTTCTTTGTACATTTGCATGTTAAAACCTAACGATGATGAAAGAAACGATTGTAAAGATTGGATTTGGGGTGATGGGAATCATCATGCTAACAGGGTGTCAGCCAAGGGTGCTGACCGATATTTTGATGACATATCCAGAGAA